>WBZP01000262.1_pt1 | contig 72210 bp, 74 predicted proteins | sample 5204301 | NCBI WGS metagenome assembly WBZP01 (sample SAMN12412401, study PRJNA552823) | activated sludge metagenome | isolation source: activated sludge from nitrification reactor of wastewater treatment plant... | place: USA: Pennsylvania | collected 2017 | reverse complement strand
CCGGGTCCTCGCGCAGGGTGCGCACAAACAGCGACGACATGGGCATAATCCGGCCTTTGCTCATAACCGCACAGGCTAGTTGGACCAGTGCGTTCGCGACGAACCGGTTACGGCCCCGATGACCATCCGCCGGTTGAAGACCACCCATCGGTTGAAGGCAACCCGTCGGTTGAGCCGTATCCGTCGGTTGAGCCCTATTCGTCGGTTGAGCCGTATCCGTCGGTTGAGCCCTCCCCGTCGGTTGAGCTCGTCGAAACCACGGCCCCCACCACCGTTGAGCCCTCCCCGTCGGTTGAGCTTGTCGAAACCACGGCCCCACACCACCATTGAGCCCTCCCCGTCGGTTGAGCCCTACCCGTCGGTTGAGCCCTATCCGTCGGTTGAGCTCGTCGAAACCACGGCCCCCACCGCCGGTTGAGCAGCCGCCCACAGGTCGTCGTGACGAAACCCGGAACGGGAGGTGATTTCGTCACGCCCGCTCCGCGGGCTGCTCAATCAACGAGAAGGGGGGCCCGGCTGAATCAACGGGAGGGCGACTCTCGCCTCAGCCAGCGACGTACCCGTCGGTTGAGCTCGTCGAAACCACGGCCCCGCACACACCGCCGTTGAGCCCTCCCCGTCGGTTGAGCTCGTCGAAACCACGGCCCCCACCGCCGGTTGAGCAGCCGCCCACAGGGCGGCGTGACGAAACCCGGAACGGGAGGGTGATTTCGTCACGCCCGCTCCGCGGGCTGCTCAATCAACGGGAAAGGGGGCCGGCTGAATCAACGGGAGGGCGACTCTCGCCTCAGCCAGCGACCTCTCCGTCGGTTGAGCTTGTCGAAACCACGGACCCCACCGCCGACCGCCCACAGGGCGGGCGTGACGAAACCCGGAACGGGAGGTGATTTCGTCACGCCCGCTCCGCGGGCTGCTCAATCAACGAGTCGGGGGCTCCGGGCTGCTCAATCAACGAGTCGGGGGCTCCGGGCTGCTCAATCAACGAGAAGGTGGCTCCGGACTGCTCAATCAACGAGACGGGGGGCTCCGGGCTGCTCAATCAACGAGAAGTGCCCGACTCCCCCCCTCACCGGGTCCGGATTGTTGAGCCGTATCAGGCGCCTGTCGGCTGGCTCCTTGCCGGCATGCACCGCACCCAGCAGAGCCATCGGCCCAGCCCTGAGAGCTTCGACCGGCCGGCCACTCCCGTGCTCGAACTCGACGTCGACGCCGCGGTAGAGCGACTGGCCCAACTGCGCTTGGCGCTGCCTAACACCGCGATCCACTACGCCGTCAAAGCCAATCCCCACCCGGTGCTGTTGCGGGCTTTAGCTGACTCAGGAGCCTCGTTCGATGTGGCTAGTCCGACCGAAGTGCGCGCTGCACTGGCCGCGGGTGCCGTCCCTGAGCAGTTGATCTTGTCGAACCCGATCAAACGCGGCGACCACATCGCCGAGTGCCATGGCCTCGGCGTGCGTCTGTTTGTGGCCGACGCCGAGCCCGAGATTCACAAGATCGCCGCCTACGCGCCGGGCAGCAGCCTGGTATGCCGGATCACCACGAGTGGAGTGGGTTCGGACTGGCCGCTGTCCCGCAAATACGGCGCCACCCCTGACCAAGCCGTCGACCTGCTCTGTCTGGCCGACAAACTTGACCTCGCCGCGGCCGGGGTGAGCTTCCACGTCGGCTCCCAGCAGCGCGACCCGGAGGCGTGGCGCCCTGCGATTGCCGACGCGGCCTTCGTCTTCGGCCAACTCCGCCAATGCGGCTTGGCCCCATGGTTGTTGGACCTGGGCGGCGGATTTCCGGCAGCGCATGTAGGCGAGGCGCCACCGCTGTCGTCGTACGGCGAGGCGATCTCGGCCGCGCTTCTCGACCACTTCGACACTGACCAACCACACACCATCGCCGAGCCCGGGCGTGGCATCGTCGGCGACGCCGGCACCGTGGTGGCCAGCGTGATCGAGGTGGTGCCGCGCGGCGCGGACCGCTGGGTGTTCCTCGATGTGGGCATCTTCACCGGCATGGTCGAGTGTCTGGAGGAGGCGATCGGCTATCGAATCACTACGACCGCGACCGGACCGACCGGACCCTGTGTGGTGGCCGGGCCTACCTGCGACTCCGCCGACGTGCTCTATCAGCACAACCAGGTCCACCTGCCGTTGTCGCTGCAGGCAGGTGACCTGGTCCGGCTGCACTCGGCCGGCGCCTACACCTCTTGCTATTCGACGATCGGGTTCAACGGCTTTGAACCCATGCACGTGCGGTTGGTGCACGCCTAATGCGCCGCCTGGACCGCTCCTCCCGACGGCTGATCGTGGCCCACACGCTGGCGGCGATCGGCATGTCGCTGCCCTGGCCGTTGCTACTGGCGCTGGTCTGGGGTCAGACCCAGAGCGATCTGGCACTCGGCCTTGCAGGGGCGGCCCGCATGGCGCCGTATGTCGTGCTCTCCTGGCTGGCCGGGCGCTGGGCTGACTCTGGTCGTCGCGACCGGGTGATCCGGTTGACGTTATGGACCCGGCTGGTCCTGCTTGTTGCGGCCGCTGCGATGGTGGTGATGGGTAGGCCGCTGCTGGCCGTAGGTGCGGCCGCGCTGGCTGTCGCCGCTGGCACTCCGGCCTTTCCAGCGGCCGCAGCCGCGATGCCCACCACTGCCCGCGAGCAACGTGTGCGAGCCACAGAGTTGCTGGTCACCGTCGAGGTGGGCTCCTTTGTCGTGGGCCCAGCCATTGGCGGACTGTTGCTCAGTGAGGCGCTGCAGCCCGTGGCGCTGCTGCTGCCTGTCGCAGCCACGGCCGCGGCTATCGCGGTCTTGGCGCCGGTGCGGCTCGGGGCACCGGCGCCAAGAGTTGAAGAAGCCACCGGCGCTGTTGGTGTGCTGCGCTCCACCCCTGCTGTGCAGCAGGCGTTCCTGGTGATCTGCGGGATCAACTTCGGTTTGGCTTTCCTTGGCGTCGCACTCGTGACCGTGGCAAGCACCTGGTGGGGCCAAGGGGCTTGGGCATTCGGCTTGGCTACTGGCGCGCTCGGCTTCGGCGCCTTCGCCGCGCCGCTGCTGGATCTCCTCGGCCTCGGTGTCGATCGCAGAATCCGATGGGGAGTGCTGGCCATGGGATGCCTCGTCGCGACACTGGGGGTGCTGCCGACCGTGGCTTGGTCGGTGCTGCCCCTCTTCGTGGTCGGAGCGCTGGCCTGTCACGTGGAGAGCGCGGCTACCGCCGTGCTCCAAGAGCACGTGGTGGACCACATGCGCGCCTCGATTCTCGGTCTGACCGACACCGCCATGGTGGCCGCCGCCATGGTCGGAGCGGCGGTCGCTCCAGCGATCGTGACCCGAGCGCCAGCAACGGGCGTATTGATCGGTCTCGGAGTCGCGCTAGCCGCGGTGTTGTGGCTCAGTGTGCGCGTCGGGCGCCAGTCACCAGCCGGAGCCGAAGCAGATCAAGGGGGCCAACGCGTCGGACTCGGCTTGGGCGGCTGCGAGGGCGCTGGCGGGGTCGGCGCCACGGGTCAACTGCGCGTGCACTCGAACCAACACGTCCTCAGCGGCCAGATCCCCAATCAGCGCGCAGGAAGCGATCACGGAGCCGACTCCGGCGTGTAGCCAGGCTGCCGTCATGCCGACGGTTTCTTCCCCGGAGACGGCAGTGCCGCGCCCAACTTCGCAGGCCGACAACAGCACCGTGTCGGGCACTCGTCGAATCCGACCGATGTCATAGCCAAAGAAGGTGCCATCGGCCAACTCCAGACCCGAGAACATCGCATTGTCGGTGGCATGGCGACCGTGCGCCGCAAAATGGAGTACGTCGGCACGCTCGGCCACCTCCTTGGCGGCTGACACGGTGGCCGCTGGCCCGAGAAGCAACTCACCTCTCCCCCACATCGACAGTGCAACTTTGAGTTCAGGCTCAGCCCAGTCCACTCCCGGACCGGCCACAAACCCGATCTGCGCTGCCGACGCCGAGACGGTCGGTGAGCGGTGCATCCTCAACCAGCGGGTCGCCGACTGCGGCACGGTCAATGGCCGACCTTCAAACCCGGGCAGCAAGGTCCATGGCGTTCGAGCCACCACCGTCGACGGGGTCAGCACGAGACGCCGGTCTCCGATCAGGTGGCGGATCGGGGCGACTAGATGCTCACCGAGCAGACCGAGAGTCCGAAATCCACTGTCGATCACTACCTCACGCAACGAGTCGGGCAAATTCGTGGCTGCCATATCAAGGTCGGCGTGCACCGACTCCAGCAGTCGCTCGATTGGACCCAACGACCCCAGAGGTACGACGGCAGCTCGGTCGCCAGTGACCACCAATGCCGTGAGCTGCTTGTCCAAGCCAAGGTAGGCGACGAGGGCGGCGTCGTCGGCTCGAAGTTCGTCTTGAATCTCGGCCAAAGCGATCGGCTCGGTCACCTGACCAGAGCCGCGCCCGTACCAGGCGTGTTGGCGGATGTGCTCCTTCACCTGCGCCAACCGTCTGCCCTCTGCGGAGCGAGGGTCGGGCCGCTGGGCGCTCAAGAAGCGAAGTTCGGCTAGCTCGGCAGCGACTTGGGGGTCCTCAGGTGGGCGCACCGGGGCCACACGGTTCACCAACGCGCGACCACGCTCGCTCCACTCGAAGACCAGGGCCGGTCGGCCGTCGGCCAGGGCAAGCCGCATCCCGGTGCTCGCAAGTTCACGACCGTGACCAACCAGTCCGCTCTGCAGGTCCATGCTGCCGAAACTGGACTGCCAAGCGTGCAGTTCAGCCAATCCCTTGCGCACATGGGGCACCGCTCGGCTCGGTCGCTGACCGGCCTGCTCCAGATCGGCCCGGATTTGATGGAGCAACAGCCGGGTGGCAATCGAGGCCGACTCCGGCAGTCGTAGGGTGCGCAGCCGTCGTACTGCCTCGTCGTGGCGGTGGCGTCGAAGCAGGAGTCGGGTGGCATAGATCCTCAGTTGCGCAGCCTCGTTGTGCAGTTGTGCCTGACGAAGCTGTTGGGTCAGGTGATCGACTTCGTCGACCGTGGGTGTGGCTCGACCTGCTTGATCGATTCGTGCCATCGATGCCAGGGCGTGCGCTCGAAGCGCCCAGGTCTGGCTTCCCCGGTCTGCGAATCGGCGGGCGGCCCGTCTCGCCACTCGACCGGCTGCACGGGGGTCATCGCCAAGCATGGTTCGCGCCAAGACGAGTTCGCATTCGCCCTGAAACTGGGGCAAGCCGCGGGACCCCAGTGCTTTGGCGGCCTCAGTCAACGCGCTGCGCGCCTGCGTCACCAAGCCAGCGGCTAACAGAACTTCGGCTCGGTCTTGCTCACACACCGCGCGCAGCACTGGACCTTGGCTGCTCAGGAAGGCGTAGTAGGACTCCATCCCGCGCAATGCCTCTGGAAGATCGCCGAGCAGGAAGCGCACATAGGCCAAGTTGTGGCCAGCCTTGGCTTCGTTGACCGCCAAACCTTGGGCCCGAAACTGGGTTTCGGCGCGCCCGAAGTGCGCCTCGGCCTGCGCTAACTCCCCGCGCTGCAACGACAGGTTGCCGGCATTGAGCGAAGCCACACCCAGATCGGCCGAGTCCTCGAGCACCGCGATCGCGCGCGCGAAGCAGGTGTCCGCCTCGACCAGGTCGCCCACTCGGAGTCGGAGCAGCCCCAACTGCGACCAGCCGATGCCCGCAACCCGGTCGGATAGGTGCGCCGAGATGATCCGTCGACACACCAGTTCGGCAGCTTCGGGGTCACCGGACTCACCGACGACATAGGCCAACGACAGCTCGATCCGAGCGGTGAGTTCGGGATCCTCAGATCGCCGGAGGGCCCGACGCAGCAACTGTTTTGCCGCAGCAATCTGGCCACCCCACGCGGCCTCACGACCTCGCCGCAGCAGTTCCTCTCCCGAAAGCACCCCTCATAGTGGCCGCAGGTCGGTCACCTTTTCTACGGCTCGCCACGCTCGATCCCGAGCATCTTTGCGGTCCAGGTGTGCGTGGGCAGCCTCAACCTCGTCGCACAACTGCGCGGCAATCCGTCCAGCCATCAGCGGTGCCGCAAACGATGTGCCACTCCAGGTGGCAAACCCACCACTGAAGTCATCTGGGTCGACCGTCTCCCGAACCCGCTGATAGGCCTCCAGCCGATTGGTCGGCTCCAAGCCACCTTGAAAGGTCACTGGAAGCGTGCTCATCAACAGCGCTCCGGGGGCATAGGCCCGCACCCAAGGACCTGCATTGGAGAACAACGCGTCCGTGCTCAGGTTGGGATTGAGCGCGCCCACCGAAATCACCGGCACACCTTCTGCAGGTTGCGGCACGGGACCATTGCCGTCGAGCCAGGGCGCAAAAGCAGCCGGAAACATCGGCCGCGCCGTGCCGTCGTTGCCAGCCGAGCAGACCACCACCGTTCCAGTCGCAATCAGACGCTGCAAGATCGCATACATGGTCGGATCGAACTGCAGGTCCTGCGGGGTCTCGTGGTAGTAGCCGAATGACAGGCTGAGTACGTCGATAGGGTGGCCGCCCACGCCATCGCGATAGGCCTCGGCGGTGTCGGCAATCGCATTCAACGCCGCCACCAGATCAGACTCCACAATCGGACCGTCAGAGCCGACTACCCGCCACGACAGGATCGAGGCATCTGGACACGCTTGGTGGATCAGGCCCGCAATGAACGTTCCGTGGCCGGAGTATTCGTCCAAGATCCCATCAAGCGCACCCACCTGGTCGGGATAAGTCTCGGGATCGGTGGCTGCTGCCGTGTAGCCGATCTCAGGTCCAGTCGGACCCAGACCATGCTTCACCACGTCCTCAAGCCACGGGTGCTCACCACACCCGGTGTCCAGAATCGCCACGACCACCCGGCGCCCGCCGATCTCCGGATCGGTCTTGCGCTGCGGCCGCGGTCCGACGTACGCCACGGGCGAGCGGCCCGAATAGCCCGATGGGTTGGGGGTGTGGAAGGGGTTCGGCGTGTGGAAGGGATTGGGGGTGTGAAAAGGGTTGGGAGTGTGAAACGGATTGGGGGTCATCGATCGGATGAAGAGCATGTGCTCCAAACTCACCCCCTGCATGGCAGCGATGCCGAACTCCTTGCGTGCGTTCTGCAGCAGCGCCCAGGCGTCGGGAGCCCTCGTGGAGGTGGCATCGGCCACGCGCAGGCGCAGTCGCACCAGGGTCGTGTCGGGCCCACCGGCCCGACCCTTCGGGACACCTTGCTGCTGGGTGTCGGCCTCGACTTCAACCATCCAGCCCAGCCCTTGGGCCACGATGGAGAGTCGTTCGATCAGGAGTTCGGCATCAAAGAGCCTCGACACGTTGAGACGTTGGCCGACATAGATGGTCGGTCGAGGGTCAACGCCTTCTACCGGCACTCCCGTGGCCGGGTCCAGCACCCGGCCAGAGACTTGATCCAAATACTGCTTCGACGGCGGCGCCGGGTCACGCCACAGGCTGCGGTCACTGAGTTTGGTGGGGCCTTTGACCTCACTGGCCGACGGGCGCTCTGCATCCATGGGTGCTCCTAGATCTCAAACAGCGGGGTGGCAAATGGCTTTCCGGAGGCTGGGGTCAGCCAGAGCCGCGCCAGACCGTGGGGTACGTCGGGGAGCGTGAATCGGCCCCCATTGGCGTCGACCTGCTCCTCGTGGGTGCTGCCGACCCAGGTCCGCACCACAAGTCGAGCCGTCATCGGCTCGGCTGGGGTCACCCAACCGTCGATCCGCTGCACCCCGACCTGAGTCCTGCTGACCAGGAGCATGGCGGTGACCGATCCGTTGCTGAATTCCAGACGGCTCGTGGTGGAGGCTGCGGCCGTCGTACTCGATCGGGCGCCGGCGAGGCTGTGATCGCGGGCGATCAGGGAGAGCAGTTCGAACTCCGCGTCAATGTCATCGGCGGCAATTGCCGCGATCATCACGTTGTCGAGCCCCTCGGGCATGGGGTCTGCCGCAGCCCACATGGCTCGGAGGTCGGCGTAGATCTGGTCGTCGCTCATCACTGCACTCCTTGGGGGTCGAGCGCGCGGCGCAACTTCTGCAGGCACCTCGATCGAGTCGGGCCGATGCTTCCGACCGGCATGTTGAGATCGTTGGCCAGGTGGGCATAGTCAGGGCGTTGCTCAAACGCAATCACCCGCAACAACTTCTGACAGCGAGGGTCGAGCGTGAGCACCGCCTGCCATAAGTCACTGGCCTCCGCTGCCTGCAGGGCCGTCGACTCTGCCGACCTTTGAGCCGGCAACTTGGTGGCCAGCACCTCGTCTTCGACCGCGTCCACGCGAGTTTTGGTCGCCGCCTTGGCGGCTGCGCGGCGAGCGCTCGTGGTCAGCCATTTCGCTACCGCTTGCGGGTCAATGATCGATGCCTCAGATCTGACAAAGGCCAACCACACCGACTGGATCGTGTCGGCAGCGCAATCCGCGTCGAGACGGTAGGCCCGGACGATCTGCCACAGCACCGGTGTCATCGCGCGCACAAGGTCGTCGAGCGCAGCGCGCTCTCCTGCCCGATAGCGCTGCAGCGCCTGGGCAGCCAAATCCCACGGTGGTTCGTCGACGGCTCGGCTCGACATGGCATGCATTGTGCTCACGTTTGGTCAGGAGTGGCGAGAGGCACCCCTGATACATCCACCCTTTGGATGATCCGGATCTATGCTCAGAGCGTGCTGCGCCTCCATCAGGGCCTTCGCGTCCTGGAGCCATCGGACCTCCCACGAGTGCGCGAACTACTGGCCCAAGACCCCTTGCACAACGTCTTTGTCGACTACCGCGCAGCACTGACCCGACTCGACCAGCGCTGGCTGGGCGGACAGATGTGGGGTTGGTACGTCGACGGCGATCTGGTCTCGGTCTGCCATTCGGCGGCCAATCTGATCCCCGCTATGGGCACTGCGCAGTCGTTGGCCGCCTTCGCCGAACGCGCTGCCACTCATGCTCGACACAGCGCCACCCTGGTTGGTCCGCGCGACCAGGTGGAACTCATGTGGCGCGACCTGCAGCACGTGTGGGCCCCGCCGAGCGATGCCCGGTGGAACCAACCCCACCTCGCGATCGATCACGATCCGCTCGTCGAACCCGACCCCATGGTGCGAGTCAGCACGTCGACCGATCTGCAGCGCCTCTTTCCGGCCTGTGTGGCGATGTATACCGAGGAGGTCGGCAGCCCTCCGGACGATGGCGGCGGGCTTTCGTCGTACCGCATGCGGGTAGGGCAGTTGATCGATCGCGGATGGTCGCTGGCCCGTTATGACGCCGACGGCAATGTGGAATTCAAGGCGGAGATCGCCTGCGCCACGACGTACGCCTGCCAAGTGCAGGGGGTCTGGGTCCGCCCGGACCTGCGCGGCCGGGGTCTGGCCGCCGCCGGGATTGCTGCCGTCGTCGCCTACGCCCGAGCCCGCATCGCCCCCAGCGTCACCCTCTATGTCAACGACTACAACATCCCGGCCCGCCGCGCTTATGAAACCGCTGGGTTCCGCCAAACCGGAACGTTCAGCACGCTGCTGTTCTAACCCATCCCGGATCGCGTCGTCGTGGTGGGCAGTAGCCTTGGCGCCATGACTGCGATCTCGTTGGGAATGCCGACTGCCCCTCCCCCGGTGCTCTCTCCAAGACGACGTTCTCGGCAGATCAAGGTGGGCAAGGTCCTCGTTGGTGGCGATGCTCCGGTGAGCGTTCAGTCGATGACCACGACGCTGACTGCTGACGTCAACAGCACACTCCAGCAGATCGCTGAACTGACTGCGGCTGGCTGCGACATCGTGCGGGTCGCGTGCCCCAGTCAGGACGACGCCGAGGCGCTGCCGGCGATTGCCACCAAGTCGCAGATTCCCGTGATCGCCGACATCCACTTCCAACCGCGCTATGTGTTCGCAGCAATCGAGGCTGGCTGCGCCGCAGTGCGGGTCAACCCAGGCAACATCAAGAAGTTCGACGACCAGGTCAAGGAGATCGCCAAGGCGGCCAAAGACCACGGCACGTCGATTCGGATCGGGGTCAACGCTGGGTCGCTAGACAAGCGACTGTTGGAGAAATACGGCAAGGCCACTCCCGAAGCCCTCGTCGAGAGCGCAGTCTGGGAAGCCAGCCTCTTTGAGGAGCACGACTTTCACGACTTCAAGATCTCGGTGAAGCACAACGACCCGGTGATCATGGCGACGGCGTACGAAATGCTGGCCGAGAAGGGCGACTGGCCGTTGCACTTGGGGGTCACGGAGGCTGGTCCGGCCTTCCAGGGCACGATCAAGTCCAGCGTGGCGTTTGGCTACCTGCTCGGCAAGGGCATCGGAGACACCATTCGGGTCAGCCTGAGTGCTCCCCCGGTCGAGGAGGTCAAGGTTGGTCTGCAGATCCTGCAGAGCCTCAACCTGCGACCGCGCAAGCTGGAGATCGTCTCCTGCCCCAGTTGTGGTCGAGCCCAGGTCGATGTCTACAAACTCGCCGACGAGGTCACCGCGGGACTCGAGGGTATGGAAGTGCCACTGCGCGTGGCGGTGATGGGCTGTGTCGTCAACGGACCTGGGGAGGCCCGTGAAGCCGACCTGGGCGTGGCCAGTGGCAACGGCAAGGGTCAGATCTTCGTCAAGGGCGAGGTGATCAAGACGGTCCCCGAGAGCCAGATCGTCGAAACCCTGATCGAGGAGGCCATGCGGTTGGCCGAGCAGATGGAGGAGTCGGGCAGCCCAGAGGTTTCGGTCAGCTGATCGAGATCGGGTTGACCAGGTCGACATAGACCAGCAGCAGGGTCATCAAGATAAATCCCATCGCCACCACATAGGCGACTGGAAGCATCCGCGCGATGTCGGCATGGCCCGGATCCGGCCGCCCCAAGAGTCGAGCCAATCGGCGCTTGATCGCTTCATAGAGGGCACCTGCGATCTGGCCGCCGTCCAACGGAAGCAGCGGCACCAGGTTGAACACCCCCAGGAAGAGATTCAGGCTGGCAATCAAGCTCATGATCGTGATCGCCTTGGCGCCGATCGTGCCGGTCGCGTGACTGGCAATCTGACCAGCCACACGCCCGGCTCCGACAATGCTGATCGGCCCTTCAGGGTCCCGCTGCTCCAAGCCGAGGGCCGAGCGAGCGACGTGATAAAGCTTCACCGGAAACTGAAGCAAGGACTTGCTGGTGAGCACCACCATGTCGCCCATGGCCCTGGCTGTGTAGCCGAGCCCGTGCTGGACTCGTTCACGGACCGGCGAAACCCCCAAGAAGCCGACTTCTTCATAGGTCTTGGGATTCGCAGGCGCCGGCCGCAGCGACACCATCGTGGTGGCACTGAGGGTCAACGTCTGCTGACCGCGCTCGACCACGATCTCTGCGGTACGGCTGCGGTTGGCCCGAATCAGCGGCGACAACTCCTCCCAGGTCGCGACTGGGGTGCCGTTGAACGCCACGATGCGATCTCCGGGCTTGATCCCGGCGGCCGCCGCAGGTGCCACCGGATCGGTGTCAGTGCACTCGTCGCGCTTCACATTGCCGGGAATCACACACTTGCTGACCACTCCGATGGTCGTGGTGTTGGACGGTTCGAAGGTCCCGTAGAAGCCGAAGATGCAGGCAAAGATCCCGAACGCCAACACCACGTTGGTGATCGGGCCACCGGCCATGGTGACCACCTTCTGCCACGTCTTCAACGTGTAGAAGGGGCGGCCTGATCTGGACTCACGCACTTCATCCCACTCCGCCTCGCGGGCGTCAGCGACCAAGCGGGCTATCCAGGTATCGCGAGTGTCTGGACGGTCCGCCGGAGCGGGCGGAAGCATTCCGACCAACTTCACGTAGCCGCCCAACGGAAGCGCCTTGAGCGCGTATTCGGTCCCGCCGACCCTCTTGGAGACCAGCGTCTTGCCAAACCCCACCGAAAATCTGGGTACGGCGACGCCGAATCGCTTCGCCGGGATCAGGTGGCCGAACTCATGCAGGGCAATCGAAGCCAGGAACCCAACGACGAAAAGCAACACGCCCCCGACGTACAGCACAACGGTCACGCGTTCTCCAACAACTCATCGGCAGCCTGCCGTGCCCAGGCATCGGCGGCGAAAACGTCGTCGACACTCGTCGGTCGTCGCCAGCCTACGTCGTGGCTGTGCAACACCTCGCCGACAATGTCGACGATGCCGGTGAACGACAGGCGTCCCTCGCGGAACGCCTGCACACAGGTCTCGTTGGCGGCGTTGTAGACCGCGGGCGAGGTGCCGCCCCGAGCACCGGCCTCCCGAGCCAGAGCGACGGCGGGGAAGGCCTCGTCGTCGAGCGGGAAGAACTCCCAGGTGTTGGGGTTTGACCAGTCCACCGGCTGAGCGGCATTGGGCACCCGGTCGGGCCACGCCAGTCCTAGCGCCAGCGGAATCATCATCGTGGGCGGACTGGCCTGCACCATCGTGGATCCGTCGATGAACTCAACCATCGAGTGCACCACGCTGCTGGGGTGTACGACGACATCGATGCGGTCCATCGGGATCCCAAACAGCAGATGCGCCTCGATCACTTCGAGCCCCTTGTTGACCAAGGTGGCGGAGTTGATCGTGATCACCGGCCCCATGGCCCAAGTGGGGTGGTTGAGCGCCTCGGCGACGGTGACCCCGGTCAGTTGCTCTCGAGTCCGCCCCCGGAACGGACCGCCACTGGCGGTGAGGATGAGGCGTCGTACCTCATCAGCCGAACCTCCCCGCAGACACTGGGCCACCGCGCTGTGTTCGGAGTCCACCGGCACGATCTGACCAGGCCGAGCCAGCGAAGTGACCAAGTCGCCACCGATGATCAGGCTCTCCTTGTTGGCCAGGGCCAGATAGGACCCGGCTTCGAGTGCCGCCATCGTCGGCCGCAGGCCGACCGCGCCCGTGATCCCGTTGAGCACCGTGTGACAAGGGCGCGCTGCAGCTTCGACTGAGGCCTCCTCGCCAATCCCGGAGTACGACGGCCGGAACTCCCTCACCTGGGCTTCGAACAAATCCAGATTGCTGCCGCCCGCAGTGAGCCCGACGACCCGGAATCGATCCGGATGCGCCCGGACCAAGTCCAGCGCCTGAGTTCCAATCGAGCCAGTCGACCCGAGGATCACGAGATCACGAACAGTCACCTCGCCAGTGTCTCAGCCGACCCGAGTCCGTCTGTTCAGGGGAGACCGATAGTCGTTTCGGGCAACCTTCACCAAAACGCAACCTGGTCTGGTCTCTTCGGCGCATAGGGCTGCGTTACGTTCAAACTAGGACCAGCCGGAGCTTTCCGGCCTGAACGAAGGAACATGCCCATGCAGCTGACTCGTCTGACCGGGGTGGCACTTGCCGCCTCGATGTCCATTTTTGCGCTCAGCGCCTGTGGTCCGCCCTCTTCGAGCGACAACAAGTCCGGAGACGGTGGCACTAAGGCAGCGAGCGCTACCTCGAGCAAGGACTTCGGCGGCATGGACGCCTTGGTCAAGGCCGCCAAGGCCGAGGGTGAACTCAACGTGATCGCGCTGCCCCCGACCTGGGCGAACTACGGCGAGATCATCAAGAAGTTCTCGGACAAGTACGGCATCAAGGTCAACTCGGCTCAGCCGGACGCGGCCAGCCAGGACGAAATCAACGCCGCCAAGCAGTTGAAGGGCAAGTCCACTGCCCCCGACGTCTTCGACTTGGGCCAGTCGGTGGCTTTGGCCAACACCGACATGTATGCGCCGTACCAGGTAGAGACCTGGGCCGACATTCCCGACGGCTTCAAGGAGGCCTCTGGACTGTGGGTCAACGACTACGGCGGCTACATGTCGATCGGCTACAACGCCGACAAGGTGCCGGCCGTGACCAAGCTGTCTGACCTGATGGACCCGAAGTTCAAGGGTGCGGTTGCGCTCAACGGTGACCCGACCCAGGCCGGCGCCGCGTTCTCCGGCGTCATGATGGCTGCCCTCGCCAACGGCGGTTCGGCCGATGACATCGCGCCTGGTGTGAACTTCTTCCAGAAGCTCAAGGAAGCCGGCAACTTCGTCGCCGTCGACCCGACCCCGGCCACGATCGAGTCTGGCCAGACCCCCGTGGTCTTGGACTGGGACTACTTGAACGCTGCTGAGTCGGCCAAGCTGCCGAGTTGGAAGGTGGTCATCCCCTCCGATGGCGCACCTGTCGCGGGCTACTACTTCCAGGCGATCAACAAGGATGCCCCGCACCCCGCGGCCGCCCGGTTGTGGCAGGAGTACTTGTACTCCGACGAGGGCCAGAACCTCTGGCTCGCCGGTGGTGCTCGCCCGATCCGCGGCGACGCGATGGCCAAGGCTGGCACGATCGACAAGGCCAAGTGGGACGCACTCCCGGCCGTTGCAGGCACACCTGTGACGCCGTCGGAAGAGCAGAACAAGGCTGCGGCTGACTACCTCGCCAAGAACTGGGCGAAGGTCGTCGGCTAAGCATGGCCACCGTCACCAGGGGCAGCGTGCGAGACGCGCTGCCCCTGGTGCCGTTCTTGCTGTTCCTGCTGATCTTCTTGATCATCCCGACCCTCACGGTGGTCAACGGATCGGTGAGCCAAGACGGCACCTACAGTTTCGACAAGATCAAGGCGCTGGGCGACTCGGCTGCGATTGGTGCGCTCTGGAAGAGCGTGCTGCTGTCGGGCCTGACCGCACTCGTCGGCGCCGTCGCGGGCGCCGTGCTCGCCTGGCTGATCGTGAATAGTTCACCGCAATCCACGTTTCGGCGCGTAGCCACCTCGATCTGCAGTGTGTTGGCCCAATTCGGCGGGGTCGCCTTGGCCTTCGCCTTCATCGCCACGATCGGCTACAGCGGTGTGCTCACCACGTGGTTCCGCGATCACGCCAACACCGACCTCTATGGCACCGGGTGGCTCTTCAGCGTGACCGGGCTGATGCTGGTCTACTGCTACTTCCAGATCCCACTCATGGTGATCGTGTTCTTGCCCGCTCTGGAGGGCCTGCGCGTCCAGTGGCGTGAGGCGGCGGTGTCGTTGGGCGCCACGTCAAAGCAGTACTGGACGCAAGTCGCCGGACCACTGCTGGCTCCGGCGTTCTTGGGCTCGACCCTGCTGCTATTCGCCAATGCTTTCGCCGCCTACGCGACCGCTGCCGCCCTGGTCAGTCAGGGCAATCCGATCCTGCCATTGATGATTCGCACGGCGATGACCAGTGAAGTCGTCTTAGGCCAGGCTGGGTTCGCCTACGCCTTGGCTTTGGAGATGATCATCGTTGTGGCGATCGTCATGTTCGCCTACGGGCTTCTGGTTCGGCGTACCTCGAGGTGGTTGCAATGAGTCTGGCCACCACCGGGCCCACGGGCTGGAAACGCGCCCTTGGCCTGCTCCCCTACGTGATCTTCTTTTTCCTGCCGCTCTATGCGATGGCCGACTTCAGCACCCGCAATACCCTGCAAGGCGGTCGCACCACGCAGGGCTGGAAGAACCTGATCGCCAACGAGCAGCTCTACCAGGCAATCTTGATCTCGCTGGCCCTCGCTGCCCTGACCGTGGTGCTGATGCTGGCTCTGCTGGTGCCGACCATGATCTGGGTGCGACTGCGTGCCCCATGGGCCACGCGCATCATCGAGTTTCTCTGCCTGCTCCCGCTGACTATCCCGGCCCTGGTGATCGTGGTCGGGATGAAGGACGTCTATGCCTGGGTCACCTGGTTTCTCGGTGGCACCGAGTCTGCGTTGGTGCTGGCCTTCGTCTACACCGTGCTCGTGCTTCCCTACGCCTATCGCGCTCTGGATGCCGCACTGTCGTCGATTGACGTGAAGACCTTGTCGGAGGCAGCCCGCTCGCTCGGGGCTGGCTGGGGCACCACGATCCTGAAGGTGATCGTGCCCAATATCTGGTCCGGTGTCTTGTCGGCAGCGTTCATCTCGATCGCCGTGGTGCTCGGCGAATACACGATTGCGTCCCTGTCGGGATATGAGAACTTGCAGGTCGTGATTGTGGCGATCGGCAAGGCCGACGGGATCACCGCTGTCGCGGCGTCACTCGCAACGCTGCTCTTCGGCTTCGTCCTACTCATCGTTCTCTCCGTGCTCACCGGCGGCCGATCTGATCGGATCGTTGCCCCGGAGCCCGCCACTGAAGGGAGTGCCCCGTGACCTCGCAGTCCGTGGACACATCGACTAGTCAAGGCCGCCGCAGTGTGTCGGTGGAACTCACCGACCTCACTCGCGTCTACGGCTCGATGAAGGCGCTCGACGGCTTCACGTTGCACCTCGACCCAGGCGAGATGGTGGCGCTGCTTGGCCCATCCGGCTGCGGGAAGACCACCGCGTTGCGGATCTTGGCCGGGCTCGACTCACCCACCTCTGGATCGGTCAGTGTCGATGGGCACGACCTCACCGACGTACCTGCCAACAAGCGCGACATGGGCATGGTCTTTCAGGCCTACTCGCTGTTTCCGCACATGACGGTGCGCGACAACGTCGCCTTCGGGCTCAAGTTGCGCGGTCAGGAGACTGCGAAGCGTCGTGCTCGGGCCGATGACATGCTCGATCTGGTCGGGCTGGCCGCGCATGCGGACAAATACGCTCACCAACTCTCCGGTGGGCAACAGCAACGGGTGGCGCTCGCCCGCGCCTTGGCGATTGAGCCACTGGTGCTGTTGCTGGACGAGCCACTCTCGGCCCTCGACGCCAAAGTGCGCGTGCAGTTGCGCGATGAGATTCGCCGAGTCCAACTCGACGTCGGTACGACGACACTCTTCGTCACCCACGACCAAGAAGAAGCCCTCGCGGTCGCTGACCGAGTCGGGGTGATGAATCAGGGTCGACTGGAGCAGGTGGCCGCCCCGGCAGAGTTGTATTCAGCGCCAGCATCCCCCTTCGTGGCAGAGTTCGTCGGGCTCAACAACCGGATCCCGGCAACGGTGAGCAACGGCACCGCTTCTGTCTTCGGCACCCAAGTGCCAGCGTTGCCCGGCTCTACCGAGGGCGCCGGCACCGCGCTTGTGCGACCGGAGTCGGTGACCGTCACCCAGGACGAAGCCGGAACCGCGACGGTGACGTCGGTGTCGTTCCTCGGGCCGATCTCGCGCTTGCACGCCAACTACGAAGGGGCTGACGTCATGGCCCAGTTGCCGTCGTCGGTGGCCCGCCCCTTCGCCCCCGGCGACCGGGTGCGGCTAGGGGTCGAGCCGACTGCGATCTTGGTGGTCTGAACTCACAGATCCAGACCGGTCAGCACCATCACACGCTCGTAGGTGAAGTCCTCCATCGCGTAGCGCAGGCCCTCGCGCCCGACACCGGATTCTTTGACTCCGCCATAGGGCATCTGGTCAGCGCGGTAGGACGGCGCGTCACCGATCACCACTCCCCCGACCTCGAGTTCGCGCAGCGCGCGGAACGCGGTCTGCATGTTGTGGGTGAAGATCCCGGTCTGCAATCCGAACCGGGAGTCGTTGACCGCTTCGAAGGCTGCGTCGGTGGAGGCCACCTTCTCTAGCACCATGACCGGACCAAAGATCTCCTCGCAGATCACCTTGGCGTCGACCGGCACCCCTTCAAGGACGGTGGCAGCGACGGTGCTGCCCTCACGGGTCCCTCCGGTGAGCACGCTGCCGCCAGCAGCCACTGCCTCGTCGACCCAGGCAACGATCCGCTCCGCGGCCTCCTCGTTGATCACCGGTCCTACGAAAGTCTCTGGATCACGCGGGTCGCCGCTCTTGAGGGCCGAGACTTTGTCGACGATGCGGGTGCGGAGGTCGTCGTACAACTTCTCGTGGATGTAGACCCGCTGGACACCGATGCAGGACTGCCCGGCTTGGTAGTTGGCGAAGTTGGCGATCCGGGTCGCTGCCCAGTCCAGGTCGGTGTCGCTGGACCAGTCGTCGCAGACCACAACGGCAGCATTGCCGCCAAGTTCGAGCACCACGTGCTTGTCGGGCACCTGCTTTTGAATGGCGTAGCCAACCGGCCCAGAGCCGGTGAAGGAGATCACCGGCAGCCGCGGGTCGGCGACCAGCGCGGAGGCCTGCTCGTTCGGCACGTTGATGACGCTGACCATGCCCTTGGGCAGGGCGGTCTCGTTGATCAGTTCGGCCATCAACAGAGCTGACAGCGGGGTCTTCGGCGCTGGCTTGAGCACCACGGGCGCACCCACAGCGATCGCCGGAGCCACCTTGTGAGCGGCCAAATTGAGCGGGAAGTTGAACGGGCTGATCGCCAGCACGACCCCCGTAGGCACTCGGGTCACGTAGGCCATCCGCCCAGTGGCGGTCGGGTCGGTGTCGAGCCGCATGACCTCCCCCGACCACTGGCGAGCGTTCTCGGCAGCCCAGCGGAAGACGCTGACTGCGCGCCCCGCCTCGGCTTTGGCCCACATCAGCGGCTTGCCATTCTCGGCAGTGATCAACTCCGCGATCTCGTCGACCCGTTCCGCGAGGCGACGGCTGATCTGCATCAGTGCCTCGGCCCGCACGTGGATCGGCAGCGCCGCTGCTTCATGGCGTACGGCGTAGGCAGCGGCCACCGCTGCTTCCACCTGGTCGGCCGACGCATAACTCGTCGTACCCACCGGGGTGCCGTCGTAGGGGTGCAAGACATCGAATTGGTCGGGCCCGGAGACGAGATCACCGTTGATCAGCATGGGCCAGTGGTGCGGGGTGCTCATGCGAGCCACATTAGGGCGTCAGGGCGTCACTGACCTAGTCAGGTCAGGCTGTGGGGTCCGCCCCGATGCCAGGGGCAGCGATCTCGCCCGAGCCACGCACCACCATCAGCGTAGGCAACACCGTGATGACTGGGTCGGCAGCGTCACCGTCGATCCGGGCGAGGAGTTGCTCGATCGCACGTAGACCCAGCAGGGGGACGTCTTGGCGCATCACTGTTACGCCAGGCTCCAGGAGGTCAGCGGCCGGGAAGTCGTCGAATCCAGCCAGGGCCACGGTGTGGCTCAATCCGCGCTCTTTGAGCGCGCGGGCGGCTCCCAAGGTGATCACATTGCGTGCGGTGAAGAGCGCCGTAGGCGGATCCGGCAGGGCGAGCAGTTGGCCGACCAGGGCAAGCGCATCTTGCTCTGTGCGAACCCCCAGATGCTCGAGCTTGGGGTCGAGCCCCAGGCCCGCCTGCCGGAGAGCTTCGCGATAGCCAGCCCGACGCTCAATCGCTGTGGCAATCTCCGCGCTGTCGCCCAGGAACGCGATCCGTCTATGCCCGTAGCCGATCAGGTGGGCCACCAACTCACGCGATCCACCGACATTGTCAGCCGACACCGAGTCGAACAGATCTGACTCGGGCCGCCGGTCGACCAGCACGACGTTGAGTCCAGCTCGAATATCGGGCGCTAGGTAGTCCTGATGCTTGCTGGCTGGCATCAAGATCAACCCGTCGATCCGCCGCGCGACTAGTGCAGCGACCATCTCGCGCTCCCGGTCCTCTGACTCATCGAGACTGCCTGCCATCACCACAACCCCGCGCTCGCGCGCAGTGTCTTCAACCACACGCAGGAGTTCGGAGCAGAACATGTTGCCGACGTCTTGGACCAGGACTCCGATCGAGGCTGTGTTGGTCCCGCGCCGCAGGTTGCTGGCCGCCAGGTTGTGCCGATAACCAAGTTGCTCGACAGCGGCTAGGACACGCATGTGCAGCCGAGGAGACACCCCGGACTCACCGTTGACCACCCTCGACACGGTTTTGAGAGACACCCCGGCCGAAGCGGCAACCTGTTGCATCGTCGTACGACGGCTCTGCACGGCGGCTCCTGCCCAGATGCCTGCACATCTGCCCGTTTCACTGACTTAGAGGTCAAGGAAACAATAGAACTACGCAGGCTCCCTGTGGAGATCCTGGCTCTACGGAATTGCGAAAGTGTTGTTTTGTGGGAACGGCACCGATCGTCAACACGGGCCGGTCCGCTTCGTAGATCGGGCCGACGACATCACTCAGTGGCGGCTAGTTGCCCACACGCGCCGTCGATGTCGGAGCCGCGGGTGTCGCGGACCGTTGTGGGCACGCCTTTGGCTTCGAGCCGTCGCACGAACTCGGCTTCGTCTGCGGGGTCGGAGGCGGTCCACTTCGAGCCGGGAGTGGGGTTGAGCGGGATCAGGTTGACGTGCACCCATCCGCGCCCGCGCTCGTTGAGTACGTCGGCGAGCCGGTCGGCTTGGTCGGCGCGGTCGTTGATGCCGCGCATCATCGCGTATTCGATCGAGACACGTCGGCCGGTGCGATCGAAGTAGTTGCGGGCCGCGTCGACGGCTTCCCCTACCTTCCACCGGGTATTGACCGGCACCAATTCGTCACGGAGATCGTCATCGGGAGCGTGCAGGCTGAGCGCCAACGTGACCGGAATCCCCTCATCGGCCAACTGCAGCATGCGCGGCACCAAACCCACCGTCGAAACCGTGATTCCTCTGGCGCTCATGCCGAGTCCGGCCGGAGCGGGATCGGTGAGTCGGCGTACGGCGTTGACGACGGCCTTGTAGTTGGCCAGCGGCTCACCCATCCCCATGAACACAACGTTGGACACTCGACCGGGGCCACCGGGGACCTCGTTGCGTGCCAAAGCGCGAGCACCCGCGACCACCTGCTCAACGATCTCGGCAGTGCTCATATTGCGCTGCAGGCCACCTTGACCAGTGGCGCAGAACGGACAGGCCATGCCACAACCGGCCTGCGACGAGATACACATCGTGACCCGACCGGGATAGCGCATCAGCACGGCCTCGACCAGAGCGCCGTCATGGAGACGCCACAGCGTCTTGCGTGTCGCACCTCGGTCGGCTTCTTGGATCCGCAGCGAGGTCATCAGCGAAGGCAACAGTCCAGCGACCAGTTCGTCGCGGATGGCAGCAGGAAGGTCGGTCATCTCCGAGGGGTCGTCGACCAATCGGCCAAAGTAGTGATGGGAGAGCTGCTTGGCTCGAAATCCTGGCAGCCCCAACTCCTCCAGAGCGGCTCGACGCTCATCTTCGGAGAGGTCGGCCAGGTGCCGCGGCGGCTTGCCGCGGCGGGGAGCATCAAAGACGAGTGGAAGGTTCATGACGAGCCGATCCTGCCACGGACTGCCCGGCTCGGTTAGCTCGCCGGGAACCGCTTGACCGACGAGAGCAGCAGAACGGTCAGCAGAACTCCGATCGCGGCCGCCTTCAAGCCAGCCACTCCCCAAGGTCGTGCCACCGGGGCAACCAGTGCGAGCAGACTCGTCGCCATCAACGCTCCGGTGGCGACAAACGGGACGCCTAACTGCCCCCAGAGCAGGTTGTCGACGATGGCCAGCAGCAAGGCCACAATTGCCACCGGCCAAGGGCCGATCGTGCGCGCTGCACCCGGCAAGCCGATCACGGTGACTGCACCCGGACGTGTGCATGCATCTGCAACCGACCCCGGTGAGGCGCCGGTGAGTTCGGCGATCAAGAGTCGTGCTGCCCGGGGGCCGACCACGAGGACCAACGGCCGCCATGGGGCCTGGCGCGCCAGGGTTCGGGCCTCGGCATCGAGCCGGTGTCGGGCATCTGGATCACCTTCGATCGGTTCCGCGAGTGCGGCCAACGCTTCCCCGACCCCTACTCCGGGGGCGGCGAAGACTCGCGCCCGAGGCGGCTGAGGTACGTCGGCGCCGTGGCAAACGACGTACACCGGTTGGCGTGGAGGCATCGTCCGAACCCGCCTTGCTCAGGCGAAGACGACGTAATGCAGCAGCAGCCAGATCGGGGCCACGGTCGCCAAGAGCGAGTCGAGTCGATCCATGAGACCGCCATGCCCCGGAATGATCTGGCTCATGTCCTTGATCCCCAGATCACGCTTGATCACCGACTCGCACAAGTCGCCCAGCGTCGACATGACCACGCCGATCAGCCCCATGGCCAAGCCGACCCACAGCGGCGCATCGAGCAGGAAGCGAGCCAGGGCCCAGCCACCGACGAGACTGAGGATGACTGATCCGGCAAACCCCTCCCAGGACTTCTTCGGTGAGATCACCGGAGCCATTGGGTGCTTGCCAAACAGGACGCCAGCGATATAGCCGCCCGTGTCGGAGCAGATCGTCAGCGCAATCACGCTGAGCACCCCGACCGCGCCGCGATCCTCTGCGGCCAGAAGCGCAAAGAACGAGCCCAGGAACGGCACATAGAACAACGCAAACATCGAGGCGGTGGCGTCTCGCACATAGCCATCGACGCCGCGGCGCAGCAGCCAGAGCATGATCACGAGCCCGGTGACCGCGGTCGCCGTGACTAACCAGGCTGCCCCCAAGAAGTAGGCCAGCACGACCATGGTCGCGCCCCCGATCATCAGGGGCTCTTCAGGCAGGTTGATGCCACGGGCACGAAAGCCACGGTTGAGTTCCCAGATCGCCACCACCACAGCCACCGCCACGATCACCATGAAGGCTGGCTTCCAGAAGATCAGGGACGCCAAGATCGCGACCACCAAAACCACGCCGGACGTGATTGCGGCAGGCAGATCACGACCCGCGCGGCTGGCCTTCTTCGCCGGCTCAGTGGCCGGCGGGGATGAGTCGGTCATGACTCAGACCTCGAGCAGTTCGGCTTCTTTGTGCTTCAGCATGTCGTCAACTGCGTCGGTGTGGTCCTTCGTCAGGCTCTCCAACCGCTTTTCAGCTGCGGCAACCTCGTCCTTGCCGACCTCACCGTCTTTGTCCATCCGTTCCAACGACTGCTTTGCGTGGCGACGGATGTTGCGAATCGCGACGCGGCCCTCTTCGGCCTTGTGGCGGGCAACCTTGATGTATTCCTTGCGGCGTTCCTCGGTCAACTCCGGAAACACACAGCGAATCACTTTGCCGTCGTCGGTGGGGTTGACCCCAAGGTCTGAGTCCCGAATTGCGCGCTCGATGGCGGCCATCGCGCTCATGTCATAGGGGGCCACCAAAATGATCCGAGCCTCGGGCGCGGTGAACGACGCCAACTGCTGGATCGGGGTGGGTGTGCCGTAGTAGTCAGCGGTGAGCTTGGCAAACATGCTGGGGTGCGCCCGACCGGCGCGGATCGCCGCGAAGTCCTCGCGGGTGACCTCCACCGCCTTCTTCATCTTGTCGGTGGCTTCGCGCATCGTTTCGTTGATCACGGGGTCCTCACTTGTCTTCGGTGGCAGCGTCGAGCGGGTCAGGCGCTGACCAGCGTGCCAATCTTCTCACCTTGCACGACCTTCAAGATGTTGCCCTCGGGCTCCATGCCAAACACAACCATGGGCAACTTGTTCTCCCCGCACAGGGCAAACGCGGTCTGATCCATGATCCGCAGACCCTGCGCGATTGCCTCCGTATAAGTGACATGGTCGAGTTTGACCGCGTCAGGGTTGGTGCGTGGATCTGCGGTATAGACCCCGTCGACCCCATTCTTGGCTACGAGTACGACGTCGCACTTGCTCTCCAGCGCCCGTTGCACGGCAACGGTGTCGGTGGAGAAGAACGGCATTCCCATTCCGGCACCGAAGATCACGACGCGGCCCTTCTCCAGGTGGCGGATCGCGCGGCGCGGGATGTAGGGCTCGGCGACCTGACCCATCGTGATCGCCGTCTGAACACGCGTCTCGATGCCTTCCTTCTCCAAGAAGTCCTGAAGCGCTAGGCAGTTCATCACGATCCCGAGCATGCCCATGTAGTCGGCACGGGCGCGGTCCATGCCGCGCTGTTGCAACTCCGCCCCGCGGAAGAAGTTGCCGCCCCCGGTGACGATGGCCACCTGGATTCCGGCACGGGCTACCCCGGCGATTTCGCGAGCGATCTTCTGGACCACATCAGGGTCGACACCGACGGACCCGCCACCGAAGACCTCCCCTGACAACTTCAGCAGAACGCGTTTGTAGGCCGACATCTGACTCCCTCCGCAGTTGAGCAGAAACCTACCGGTCCCGGCGGGGAGTGTTCACCTCGACGGAGGGTTTGTTCAGGCTGGTGCAGCACAATGCCCGGTGTGTTCGAACCTGGCCCTCGCGACGTCGTACCGCTGCCGGAGGCGGTGCGCACCTGGTGGGCGATCTCGCTGCAGAGTTTCGGCGGACCGGCCGGCCAAATCGCAGTGATGCAGCACCACCTTGTCGATCGCAAGCGCTGGCTGGGGCAAGAGCGGTTCTTGCACGCGCTGAACTACTGCATGCTCTTGCCTGGCCCCGAGGCACAGCAGTTGGCGATCTATACGGGGTGGCTGCTCAACGGCGGTCGTGGCGGCCTGATTGCTGGCACTCTGTTTGTGCTGCCCGGGTTTGTCGCGATGTTGGCATTGTCATCGGCGTACGTCGCTGCCGGAGCGAACCCCCTGATGACTGGCCTCTTCGCCGGACTTGCTCCGGCCGTGATCGCAATCGTGGTGCAAGCACTATGGCGAATCGGCGCACGCACGCTGCATGGCTCGTGGCGGATCGGGATTGCCGTGGCGGCCTTCATGGCCCTGGCTGTGCTCGGCCTTCACTTCCCTCTGGTCATCCTGTGCGCGGGGGTGGTCGGATGGTTCGTGCTGCGTGCGGGCCCTGATCCTTCAGCCGAGTCCGGCGCGCTGATCGGCGACAACACCATGCCGCAGGTGCGCGGCTCCAGGAGTAGGACTCTGGGGATTCTGGCAACCTCGGCGGTGCTCTGGCTGCTGCCTCCCCTGCTGGTCGGCTTGGCGATGCCTCAGAGCGCGACCGCACAGATGGGGTGGTTCTTCTCCGGGACCGCGTTGATCACCTTTGGCGGCGCCTACGCCGTGTTGTCCTACGTCGCCCACCAAGCCGTCTCTGTGTTTGGCTGGATCGGGCAGGGAGAGATGATCCGGGGCTTGGCGCTCGCCGAGACGACTCCTGGACCGCTGATCATGGTCGTTCAGTTCGTCGCCTTTGTCGGGGCATTCAGGCATCCGGCCGGGCTGAATCCGTGGCTCGCCGCTGTGATCGCTGCTCTTCTGGTGGTGTGGGTGACTTTCGTGCCCTGCTTCGCATTGGTATTCCTCGGTGCGCCGTACGTCGAGCGGTTGCGGCACCACCGACCGCTGTCAGGGGCGCTCCAGGCAATCACTGCGGCCGTCGTCGGGGTGATCGCCGACCTCGCTGTGATGTTTGCGGTGCACACCCTGTTTGCGCGGACTCGCCCCGGCCCGATCGCGACCGACCTGCCGGTGTGGTCCTCGATCGACCCGTTTGCGGTCGGGTTGACCGGCGTTGCGGTGGTGTTGCTGTTCTGGGCCCGGTGGTCGCCGCTGCGCACGATGGCGGTGTGTGCGCTAGTTGGGGTTTGTGGGGTTTGGCTCGGCTAAGGCGACTCAAAGTCACAAGTTCACTTGTGACTTTGATACCTCACCCGGCAGATCTGCCAGGTGCAGTACCAAACATCTGGGTGAAGCGACGCGCGAGGTGGCGGTACTTCTAGCCACCAAAAAACCACCGACCCGGCCCTCCACTGGGAGCACCGGGTCGGTGGAATGAGTCTTAGGCGCCAACCTCGAAGCGAGCAAACCGCTTCACAGCAACGCCAGCGTCGTCGAGAACCTTCTTGACGGTCTGCTTGGAGTCGGTGATCGACTCCTGCTCCAGCAGCACAACGGTCTTGAAGAAGCCGCCCAAACGACCCTCCACAATCCGCGCAATCGCCTGCTCGGGCTTGCCTTCCTCGCGCGTGATGCTCTCGGCGATCGAGCGCTCGTGCTCGACGATGTCGGCCGGAACGTCGTCGCGGGTGAGGTACTGCGCCTTCATTGCCGCGATCTGCATCGCCGCTCCGCGGGCGGCTTCGCTGTCGGCGCCGTCGTACTCCACAAGTACGCCGACCGCTGGCGGCAGGTCAGCTGCACGCTTGTGCATGTAGGTGACCACTGGGCCGTCGAAGTAGGCCACCCGACCGAGCTCGATCTTCTCGCCGATGGTGATGGCCAGGTCCTGGACGACTTCGCCCACGGTCTTGTCACCCATCGTGACAGCCTTAAGTGTCTCGGCGTCGGTTGCCTTGGCAGAGTCTGCAGCCTCGGCGATCCGCTGGGCCACGGCGACGAAGTCGTCGTTCTTGGCCACGAAGTCGGTCTCGGAATTCAACTCGACCAGCGCATGACCTGCAGTGGCCACCAGACCGGCGGTCGCTTCGCGCTCGGCGCCACGAGCAGCAGCCTTGGCCGCACCCTTGGTGCGCAGCAGGTCGACTGCAGCGTCAAAGTCGCCGTCGGTCTCGGTGAGCGCCTTCTTGCACTCCATCATTCCGGCGCTGGTCATGTCACGCAGCCGCTTGACGTCGGCAGCAGTGATGTTCGCCATCTTTTCCCTTTTCTGGTGTCGGTTTGCAGGACTGAACCGTGAGGGCTCAGTCCTCCTTCTTGGTCTCTGCGTTGACGAAGCCAGCGGCCTCGGCAGCCTCGGCGGTCTCAAACCAGACCTCAGCCTTGGTCCGGTCGTACCAGGGGCTCGTCGGAGCGTGGAACTTCATCGACTGGGCGTTGCCCTTAATCGTGTAGTCGTTGGGGGCAGAGCCGTCCTCGTTAGCCTTGACCGAGCCTGCGCCGTAGGGAGCCTCATCGCTCGCGGGAGCCTCGACCAACGTTGCGACCTCTGCAACCGGCTCCTCCAGAGGAGCCTCAGCGGCTTCGGTAGCAGCAGCCTCTGGGGCAGGAGCTTCGGACGGAGCCGGGGCAGGGGCAGCCTCGGCTGCATCACCAGCCAGCAGTTCGCGCTCCCAGTCGGCCAGCGGCTCGCCAGCGCCAATCGAGGCTTCACCCTCACCGGTCTTCACACCAGCACGAGCGATCAGCCCTTCGGCCACCGCGTCGGCGATCACGCGGGTCAGCAGACCAACCGCGCGGATCGCGTCGTCGTTGCCCGGGATCGGGAAGTCGACCTCGTCGGGGTCACAGTTGGTGTCGAGAATGCCGATGATCGGGATCCGGAGCTTGCGGGCTTCTTCAACCGCCAGGTGCTCCTTCTTGGTGTCCACGATCCACACCGCGCTCGGCGTACGGACCATGTCACGGATGCCGCCCAGGGTGCGGTCGAGCTTGTCGCGCTCGCGCTTCATCTGGAGCAGTTCCTTCTTGGTCCGGCCTGAGCCAGCAACGTTGTCGAAGTCGACGTCGTCGAGTTCCTTCAAACGGTTGATCCGCTGGTGAACGGTGGAGAAGTTGGTCAGCATGCCGCCGAGCCAGCGCTGGTTCACATACGGCATACCAACTCGAGTCGCCTGCTCAGCAATGGCCTCCTGGGCCTGCTTCTTGGTGCCGACGAACATGATGGTGCCGCCCTTGGCCACGGTGTCCTTGATGAAGGCGTAGCTGGCGTCGATGTAGGACAGCGACTGCTGCAGGTCAATGATGTAGATGCCGTTGCGCTCGGTCATGATGAAGCGCTTCATCTTCGGGTTCCAACGACGGGTCTGGTGTCCGAAGTGGACGCCGCTCTCCAGGAGCTGGCGCATGGTCACGACTGCCATGTATCTGTCTTTCTGTTGTGGTCCGGGCACGCCGAAGCGGACCGAACCGTTTCGGTTCGTCGCAACAGGCGGGTGCCTGTTGCCCTGACGCCCTGCGCGGCCCGACCCGAATCAAGATCCGGGACCGAGAGCCGTCGCCCGGTGCCGTGAGGCACTGGAAAGGGCGTGCGAAGTCAACTCACAGGATGAGTCGCTGGACGAAGTCTAGATCAGGGGTACGTCGACTCGCGAATCGCGCTTGCCCCTCCCCCGCTGGAACCTCCTACGGTGACCGTTGTGAGCGATCACCAGATCGGCGAATTCAGTGCGTTGACCGGACTTCCGGTCAAAACGCTGCGCTATTACGACGCCATCGGACTGCTCGCTCCCACCGCACTGAGTCCCGCCGGCCACCGGGTGTACGCCGACACGTAGGTCGATCTGGGCACTCGCATCGCCGCTCTTCGAGGAATCGGGCTGTCACCGGCGCTGATGGCGCAATCGCTGGCCGGCCACGACGTACTGACCGAGCATCGGGTGCGACTTCAAGCCCGACTGGAACGCACCCGTGGCCAACTTCATCTGCTGACCCACCTACTGGAAGGCGACCCCATGAGCCCCTCGACCGATCACCACCTGCCCGACGATGACGAGCGTCGGTTGGCGGTCGGCATGTTTAACGACGTCTGGCGCCTGCTGGAGACCGAGAACCGTGACGCGGCCACTGACGACGAACTCGTGCATCTGGCCCACGCCTCTCGCCACCACTGGGGTCGCATCGGGGGTCCAGCCCAACTGGCCCGTGGTGAGTGGCTGTGCTCGCGGGTGTATGCCGTGCTCGGTCGTGCGGAGCCAGCGTTGCACCATGCTCGCCGCGTGTTGGCGCTCTGCGAAGAGCACGGCCTGGTCGACTGGGATCTCGGATTCGCCCACGAGGCGTTAGCCCGAGCATTCGCGGTCGCAGGTGATGTTGCCGCCGCCCGAACCGAATTGGCACGCGCCCGCGACGAACGCGTCGAAGATGAGGGTGACCGGGCCTTGTTGGAAAGCGATCTCGCGACCGTCGAAGCTCTTTTGAACTAGCCAATTCGCATCCACAGACGGTGGGTGCGTGCCTATTTCCACAGATCCTGGCAGGCGCCGTACGCCTCATCGCCGGGCTCGCGATGGTGAATCCATGAATCCGTTGATACCTGCGCTGTGCGTTGCACTGACCGTGCCCGCCCTCAGTAGCCCCGAGCCACGAGGCTCATGGCCGCTGGAACCAGAACACAAGGTGGTTCGCTACTTCGACCCACCCGCAGTCGCCTGGGGTCGAGGACACCGTGGCGTCGACCTCGTTGGCCGCGCGGGTCAACCAGTTCGCGCGGCACTTGCAGGCACTGTGAGCTTCGTGGGCCGCGTTGCCGGCAAGCCGGTAGTTGTGATCCGTCACGGCGAGACCCGCACCACCTACGAGCCCGTGCGGACAAATCTGGCCGAAGGCACCTACGTCGCCCAGGGGCAGCGGATCGGCACACTGCAGAGCGGGCCTAGTCACTGCGCTCCGCAGGCCTGTTTGCACTGGGGGCTATTGCGCGGCAAGACGTATTTGAACCCGCTGACGCTGGTGATCCGACGGGTTCGGCTCCTGCCCTAGACGGCGAGTCCGCCTCGCTGTCACGCACCCGCGACCTACGGTGAACTCGTGCCTCATGATGACGACGTGCTCCCCGAACTGATGGCGCAGGCACTTGCGGACTACGAGCGTCATCTCGTCTCCGAACGCGACCTGAGCGCGCACACCGTCCGTGCTTATCTCGGTGATATCTCCGGGATGCTCAGCCATGCCGCGCGCCTTGGACACCTCAGCACCCAGACACTCGACATTCGCACTCTGCGCAGTTGGTTGGCTGCGCAACAAACTCGTGGGAAGTCACGTACGACGATGGCGCGCCGAGCCACCGCGGTGCGCGTGTTCACAGCTTGGTGTGAGCGCACGGGTCGCTCAGCTCACGATCCGGGGGCATTGCTAGGCAGCCCGAAGGCACACCGAGTGCTGCCTCCCGCCCTGCGCCACGACGAGGTCCGCGATCTACTCGATCTCGTGTCGCATACGGCGACCGAAGAGGGTCCGCTGGGGTGGCGAGACGCGGCCATCTTGGAGCTGCTCTATGCCACCGGCGTCCGCGTCGGGGAGCTGTGTGGTCTCGACGTCGACGACATCGACCGACATCGGAGGGTGGCCCGAGTGTTTGGCAAGGGCCGTAAGGAACGCGTCGTGCCTTTTGGCCTTCCCTGCGATCGAGCCCTTGGGCGATGGCTCGAACTGGGTCGTCCAGAGCTCATCGTCACGGGTGCGGGCGCGGCGCTCTTCTTGGGCGCACGCGGCCGCCGCATCGATCCACGCGCGGTTCGCGAGGTAGTGCATCGTCGGCTTGCCGACGTCCCCGGAGTCCCGGATCTGGGGCCGCACGGCCTGCGCCACACCGCGGCCACTCACCTTCTCGAAGGTGGAGCGGATCTGAGAACAGTGCAAGAACTCCTGGGTCATGCATCGTTGGCCACTACGCAGATCTATACCCATGTGTCGACTGATCGACTCCGCACGGCCTATCGCCAAGCCCATCCGCGGGCTTGACTCAGGCAATGTGCGGCGGCAGGCGATAGCCCTCCCCTTCACGAATCACCAACCGCAGGCTAAGCAACCGTTCAAGCGCGCTGCTCACCTGCTGGGCGCTCAGACCGCTGGTCCGGGCCAGGCTCGTGGCTCCGGCCGCTCGAACCACGGGTACCGCATCAAGCACCTGTTGCTCGGCCACCGTGAGTGCGTCATGGGGTCGCGGAGGTTCTCGGCGTTCGGTCAGCACATGCTCTCCCATTGGAGAGACCGCCTCCAGAACCTCGGCGGCCCGGGTGACCACAACGGCTCCCCGGTTGCGGATCATCTGGTGCACACCCTCCGACGGAGCGCTTGAGATCGGCCCGGGAACTCCCATCAGCACGCGGTTCAGCATCGTGGTCCACGAAGCCGTGTTGAGAGCACCGCTGCGAAGGGCGGCCTCAACCACCAAAGTTCCGGTCGCAAGCGCTGCGATCAGCCGATTGCGAGCCAGAAACCGGATCTTGGTGACGTCGGCACCGGGAGGAGCTTCGGAGACAACCACGCCATCGCGTGCGATCACCTCCAGCATCTCTCGATGCGCGGTGGGGTAGGCACGATCGGCACCACAGGCCAGCACCCCAACTGTGGGGCGGTGGGCGGTGAGGGCGCCTCGGTGAGCCGCCTGATCAATCCCGAAGGCAGCACCCGACACCACCGTCCAGCCTGCCATCGAGAGCTGATGGGCAATATCTGCGGCGGCCCATGTGCCAGCTTCGGTGCTGCTGCGCGAACCGACAATCGCAACGGCTTGCCGAACCAAACTCCCGAGGTCTCCTCTGCCGCGAACCCATAGTCCCAGTGGAGTGCCGCCGCGTTCGGTCAACGTGCCTGCGGTGCTCAAATCGGCCAACTGCTCGGGCCACTCTGGGTCTCCTGGGATCACAAAGCGCAGACCTCGCCCGCCAGCATCTTCTAGGTCCCGCTCGGGATGCACAGTGCGCAGACGGGCCGCAAGACCGCTGCTGCTGTGCCGCATCGCTTCTTGCCGCAGGGCTTCGAGCACGGCCTCGGCACCGCGGTCGGCCACCATGCGGAGAAGTCGAGGGTCTCCGGGTTCGACGAGTTTGTTGAGCGCGACCCGGGCGAGTCGTTCACTGGTCATTGGCAGCCACCTGAACAGCGACGTGATGGCGCGTCGGCAGGGGATCACCCATTCGCAGCGCTAGCGCCACGCGCACCTCCGCTTCGCCTGGTTGGTCAAGCGAATCCAGGTCTGCGAGGGTCCAGGCCAAACGATGCACGCGCACCGCTCCACGCGGGGTGATTCGTCCCGAGAAGGTTGCCGAATCGAGCCTGCGTTGCGCTTCTATCGTGAGTGGATATCGCTCTCGGAGCACCGGACCAGGCACCGCTGCATTGAGCCGCCACGGCTCCCCTCGATAGCGATCGTGTTGTCGCGCGCGAGCCGCCTCGACCCGGCGGCGTACGACGGCAGAGGACTCGCCGGGGTCGACATCGGCCGGCCCCCTCGGAGCCACGTATCGGGTGATGTCGATCCGATCGATCACCGGACCGGTGAGCTTGCGTCGATACTCGCGTCGAACTCGCTCTGGGCACTGACAACCGGGCGCCTGCTGGGTGGTGGTGTAGAAGCCACATGGACACGGATTGGCGGCTAGCACCACGATTCCACGAGCCGGATAGGTAGCGGTCTCGTCACCGCGGGCCAAGGTGACGTCGCCGTTCTCCAACGGCTCACGGAACGCCTCCACGATGTCGCGCGTGAACAACGGCCACTCGTCTAAGAACAACACTCCAAGATGGGCCTTGCTCACCTGACCAGGAAGCACCCGCCCGCTGCCGCCACCAAGCAGACTGGTGCGCGTCGAAGAGTGGTGCGGAGCGCTGAACGGCGGCCGGGTGATCATGTGGGCCCCCGGCGGCAGAACCCCCGCGAGGGAGTGGACGGCCGTGACCTCCAATGCTTCCTCAAGCGTCAGGTCTGGAAGCAAGCCGGGAAGCCGTTCTGCGAGCGTGGTCTTGCCCGACCCCTTGGGTCCGGTGAGCAGCAGGTGATGACCCCCCGCCGCCGCGACTTCCATCGCAAATCGTCCGTCGGTCATCCCGAGAACGTCGGCCAAGTCCACGTGATCGGCGCGATTTTGGCCCCGCCAACTCAACAACGCAGCGGCGACAAGTGGTTCGACGGGTGGGGCCTCGGGAATTTCGTCGCCTGTGAGGAGAGCGACCAACTGATTGAGCGAGCGCACGCCGTAGACCTCGACATCGGGCACAAGTGCGGCCTCGTCCACCTGAATGTCGGGTACGACGACGCGTCGGGCCCCTCTGCGGGACGCGGCCAACACCATGGGAAGCACACCCGGCACTGCTCGAACTCGACCATCGAGGCCCAATTCACCGATCAGCACCCAGTCCTCAAGGACCGCGCGGACCTCGCCATCGGCCACCAGGACAGCGATCGCAACAGCCAGATCGAAATGTGGCCCGCGCTTGGGCAGGTCAGCCGGGCTGAGCAGAATCGTGACCCGCTTGACCGGCCACCGGTGTCCGCTGTTGATCACTGCGGAGCGGCAACGATCGCGGGACTCCGAGATCACCGTGTCTGGTCGACCAACCATGGCCGTGGAGACCAACCCATCGGACACATCGACCTGCACATCAATCAGGTGACCAACAGCACCTGACAAGGTGACCGTCTGCACCGAGGCAAACATCAGCCCACCCCACGCAGGTGTGACACTCGGCCCGCACCTGGACCGTCTAGCAGGACGCCAACGATGTCGATGCGCACTTGTGGAGGTCTCAGCCCGCGTGTGTGCATCCACAGCTCGGTCAGTCCACGCAGGCGTTCGGCCTTGGCTGCGGTGACCGACTCAAGGGGGTGACCGAACCGCTCTGACCGGCGGGTTTTGACTTCACACACGACCAATGTGTCGCCGTCGCGCAACACCAGATCTAGTTCGCCATGCTCACAACGCCAGTTGCGATCGAGCACGACCATGCCTTGCTCGACTAAATGCCGCGCTGCCACATCCTCGCCGTAGCTGCCCAGTGCCTTGCCCTGATAACTCATCTCGCCTCCTGCCCCGATGCTCCCGGGGAGAAGGTCGCGACCCAATCGAGACGGCGGCGGTTGTGGAGAACGCTGGCGAGAGGTCAGGCTGTGGATACGAAATGGCTATTTCGGCGGTTCGATCTCGGCTTGGGCGAGTTCCTCGACGTTGACGTCTTTGAAGGTGAGCACCTTCACTGTCCGAGCAAAGCGGGCCGGTCGATACATGTCCCAGACCCAAGCATCGTTCATCGTGACTTCGAAGAACACATCTCCCGCCTCGGTGCGTGCTCGCACGTCGACCTGGTTGCAGAGGTAGAAGCGGCGATCGGTCTCAACGACCCACTTGAAGAGCGCCACCACATCGCGATATTCGCGATAGAGGTTCAACTCCATCTCGGACTCGTACTTCTCTAGGTCCTCGGTGCTCACCGCGCCACCTCCATCTCGAACAGGTCCAATTGGGGTTCGAGGCTGATCGGTTCGGGCTCAGGGAGCCCGGCAGCCCGTCGTACGTTGATGAAGCGCATGCGGTGAATCTCGCACGGTCCGTGGGCGAGCAGCGCCTCGGTATGCGATGTCGTGATGTAGCCCTTGTGAGTGGCAAAGTCATAAACCGGGAATCGCTGGTGCTCTTGGGTCATCAACCGGTCGCGAGTCACCTTGGCAATCACCGAAGCCGCTGCGATGCAGCCGGCAACGCGATCACCCTTCCACATCGCCAAACCCGGAACACCCAATCCATCGACTGGGAAGCCATCGGTGAGCACGTAGGACGGGCGGACCTCCAACAACGCGACGGCCCGACGCAGCGCCTCGACGTTGGCCACGTGCATTCCAAGCCGATCACATTCACCTGGGTCCACGACGACAACAGACCAACTGGCAGCACGGCGTACGACGTGTTCATAGCAGCGCTCACGAGCCGATGCGGTCAGCAGTTTTGAGTCGGCCAAGCCTTTGATCGGGCGCCCTTCGGCCAACACCACCGCGGCGGCCACCAACGGACCCGCGCAAGCGCCGCGACCAGCCTCGTCGACGCCCGCCACCGGGTTGAGGCCCGCCCGGCGTAGCGCCCTCTCATAGCCATACAGCCCCGCATCGCGACGGATGGTGAGGCCACGAGGCAGATCGGTCATGGTGAGGCAGGAACGCGGTCGAACGTGCTCGGATTGCTGATCCACTCCGCCCGGCTGAGCGGCCAGACCAGAGCAAACACCTTGCCGACCACTTGGTGAGTATCGATGAAACCGCCCCCGGGCAGACCCATATGAGCGCGCGAGTCCGCGGAGTTGCCGCGGTTGTCACCCATCACCCAGATATGCCCGGCAGGCACCTTGATGTCGAACTCTTGGGAGGAGGGCGGAGTTCCTTTGGGCAGGTATGGCTCGGTTAGCGCCTGCCCGTTGACGCTCAGGCGCCCGGAGTTGTCGCAGCACTTGACCCGGTCGCCACCAACGCCGATCACGCGCTTCACCAGATGCCCACCTGTGGGGTAGAGCCCGATCAACTCCAGCGCGCGCTTCACGCCGGTGGATTGTGGCTGGGGCGGCAGCCAGCCACCGGGGTCTTTAAACACGACGATGTCGCCGCGATCTGGGGTGTCGTTCCAGTAGGAGACCTTCTGCACCAAGATCCGGTCGAGCCTGACGAACTGGGGTTCCATCGACTCTGACGGGATGTAGAACGCCTGGACGAAGAACGCCTTGATCAGGACCGCCAAGGCAGTCGCGACCACCAGCATCAGGATCGTTTCTTGCCACAAGGGCAATTGACGACGCTTCTTGGTGTCCTTATCGGTGGCGCTCACGACGTGAGATTAGCGGGCCGACCTAGCGATTGAACCAAGGCCACGCGGGCTCAGCCCTCGCGACGCTCCTTGATCTTGGCAGCCTTGCCGCGCAGGTTGCGCAGGTAGTAGAGCTTCGCCCGGCGTACGTCGCCACGCGTCACGATCTCGATCTTCTCGAAGATCGGGGAGTTCAACGGGAAGGTGCGCTCGACGCCAACCCCGAATGAGACCTTGCGGACGGTGAAGGTGCGACCAATGCCCGAACCCTGCACGCGGATCACGACGCCCTGGAAGACCTGAACACGCGAACGGTTGCCTTCAACGACCTTGACGTGAACCTTGATGGTGTCACCGGCGCGGAACGCGGGGACGTCGTCGCGCAACTGGTCGGCAGCAAGTGTGTCGATGATGTTGGTCATGTGAACTCCTCGTCGACACGCCACAGGTCGGCCCACGGTAGATGTGTGTGCGGTGGCCGCGTCTTATCCCCCTGTGGCAGGCGGACGCTGGGCCAAGGGAGAAGTCTGCCAGAGCTTGGGCTTAGGGTGAAATCGTGGTGCACATGCGTCACATGTGCCCCAAAAGTCACAAGTTCACTTGTGACTTTGTTGGCCGCCGCAGCGATCTACTCAACCGCACCAACCCCGGATCATCCGGCTGATCAGCCGACAGTCGATACCCGCGCTTGCGGTAGGCCCGAAGGTTGCGTTCGCTGGCTCGACCGGTGAACAGCGACAACTCTGTCGCACTGGGCGGCGCGGCCGCCTCGGCGTGATCGAGCAGAAATCCACCCCACCCTCGTCCCCTCAGGTCGGGGGCTACGACCAGACGTCCGATTTCCCACCGCGATCCGATCAAGCGTCCGCGCACGGCCCCGATCAGGCGCCCATCGACGCGCAACGCCCAGGTGGTGTGCTCGCGCAGCCATGCTTCGACGTCGGCCAGAGTTTCTGCGACTGGGGGGATGGTGAAGTCTGCGTTGAGATCGGCTTCTTCCAAATACGCGGCGCGCTCCAACGTCAGCAACTCTCCGGCGTCAGCGATCGAGGCCAGGCTCAGCATGGCTGCCTCATCTCCGACGGTGACTGCCTGGGACTGGTGCAGTAGGTCGGGCCGACGTTCCGACGTACGACGGCGCGACTGCGCCAACCGCCATTCGGCGATGCGCGCGTGATCGCCCGAGAGCAAAACCGAGGGGACATCACGTCCACGCCACTGCGCAGGCTTCGTATAGACCGGATACTCCAAGAGACCAGAAGTGTGGGACTCCTCAGCCAGTGACGCGGCATTGCCCATAAAGCCAGGCAGCAACCGGGCCACCGCCTCGATGATCGCCAAGACGGCAACCTCTCCCCCATTGAGCACATAGTCACCGAGAGAGACTTCTTTGACCTGCATGCGAGTCGAGGCCTCATCAAACACACGCTGGTCGATGCCCTCATAGCGCCCACACGCAAAGACCAGGTGATGTTCCGCGGCCAATTCCTGCGCCATCGCCTGGGTGAAGCGCTCACCGCTCGGCGTCGGAACGACCAGCACCGCATCGTCGGTGACCACCGCATCCAGGGCCTCACCCCAAGGCTCAGGCTTCATCACCATGCCCGCTCCCCCGCCGTACGGGGTGTCGTCGACGGTGCGATGCCGATCGTGAGTCCACTCCCTCAAGTCGTGTACGACGAGATCTAAGATCCCCTTGTCACGCGCTTTGCCCGGCAGACTCAGATCCAAGGCGCGAAGGTATTCGGGAAAGATCGAGACGACATCGATCCTCACTCGGCCTCCTCTGGATTGAGCAGACCCGGTCGGTCGGCGATCACGAGGCGACCCGCCGCCAAGTCGACCTCTGGCACCAGTGCCTTCACAAACGGAACCAGCACTTCGCCACGACCAGTCTTGATCACCAGTTGGTCCTGGCCGGAGTTGTGGCGCACGTCGACCACGGAGCCGACCGCAGCCCCAGCATGATCAACTGCGCTGAGTCCGACCAATTGGTGGTCGTAGAACTCCTCATCGTCCTCGGGGCGCTGATCTGCATCGACGGCGACATACAAGACCAGTCCTCTCGCAGCCTCGGCAGCAGTGCGATCGGAGATTTCGGCGAACTGGGCCAGGAGCCTGCCTTGATGCCAACGCCCAGCCTCCAAGTGGAGAACCTGATCAGCAAGACGTGGACGTTTGGCGACATAGGCCGCATCCAACTGAAAGCGCTGCTCAGGCTCGTCGGTGAGCACGTCAATCGCAACTTCCCCGCGCACGCCATGGGCCTTGGCGATTCGGCCTACGGCCACTTCGATCTGACTCACGCCGGCCATCTTCCCAGGCATCGTCGCCTTCCCCGTGCATCGCTGCCCAAAAAGCGTTCTGCCCACGACCAAACAGTCGTGGGCAGAAGCAGATGCTCTCAGCGGCGGCGATCAACGTCGACGAAGTCGACCCGAGCGCCGTCACGGCCGGCCAAGGAAGAGATCACGGTGCGAAATGCCGTGGCAGTGCGACCGCCGCGGCCAATCACCTTGCCCAAGTCGTCGGGGTGAACCCGCACCTCGAGGATGGAGCCGCGGCGCAACTGCTTGTCACGCACGGTCACATCATCGGGGTGCTCGACGATTCCGCGAACCAAGTGCTCCAGAGCCTCGGCCAGCATGCTCAGGCCTCGTCCGCAGCAGCTTCGGCGGGCGCCTCAGCAGAAACTTCGGGGGCTGCCTCTTCTGCGGGAGCCTCAGCGGCGGGCTCCTCGACCTTCTCTTCGGCCTTCTTCTCAGCCTTCTTCTTGGCCGTCACCGCGCCCGACTTGGGCTCGTTGGCGGCCTCCTTGAGGGCCTCGTTGAAGATCTCGGTCTTGTCGCGCTTGGGCTCCTTGACCTTCAAGGTGCCTTCGGCGCCGGGCAGACCCTTGAACTTCTGCCAGTCACCGGTGACCTTGAGCAGCACCTCGACGGCTTCGGTCGGCTGCGCGCCGACACCGAGCCAGTACTGCGCACGGTCGGAGTTGACGTCGATCACTGACGGCTCTTCCTTGGGGTGGTACTTGCCGATCTCCTCGATGACCTTGCCATCACGCTTCTTGCGGGAGTCGACAACGACAACGCGGTAGTAGGGCTGACGGATCTTGCCCATCCGCTTCAAACGAATTTTGACGGCCACGTTTGTGGTGTCTCCTTGATGTTCTGGTGGTGGTGACAACAGGCGTATCGGTGGGTACGACGCCCCTGCTGGTCGATGGGCCTGGCTGAACCGGTTGAGAGGGTCCGCTTCATTCAGGACACGGCGCAACATTCTGCCAGACAGGCGGGTCTCGCCGAAATCGGAGGGCGCACTCGACGTACGGTGGCGAAGGTGAGTGACTGCACGACCTCTGACTGTCGCCTCGCGTGCGCCATCTTGGTGGACTCGCGCGGATGGCTTCTCCTGCAAGAACGCGACGAGCACGCGCCGGTGGATGCCAACAAGTGGGGGTTAGTTGGCGGCCACTGTGATCAGGACGAGTCCTACGCCGATGCCGTCGTACGAGAGGTCATGGAGGAGTCGGAGCTCGACGTGCTCACCGATCCCCGGATCCGCGGTTGGCAGTTGTGGTGGACCGGCGATTTGTTGGTCGCCAACAAGACGCAACCACACTTGCGCGACACCTGGCAGGTGTGGGTTGGCCGCGCCGATCTGACGGATGCCGACATCAGATGTCACGAGGGGCGGCAGATCGTGTTCGTAGATCCGCAGCGTCTCGACCACCTCCAACTCGGCCACGGCCCATCCGTTCTGGTGCCGCAGTTTCTGCGGAGTACGACGTATTCCGCCCTTCGCAGAGGCAACCCAATCCCTAGTGGCGGCGTCTGAGAAACATGACGTCGCTCTCCGTCGACTTCGAACTGCCCGCCCGCATGCAGGCATCTCCGCGGTTAACCGAGCGCCATCCCTGGCTGTTTCCCTGGGCCGCTCGGGTGCTCAGGGCCAAGCGCCGGATTGCATGGCTGCGATCTGGGGCGGTGTGGGCGCGGCGTCGGGTCGTCAGTTTCGAGACCGTTCGGGTGAAGCGACACAAATCTCTGCTCCTGCGACAAATGGGCGACTCGCAGATGTGGCTTCAGCACAACAAAGTTCGCAATCTTGAACTAGCTGCATTGTGTGTCGATGGCGTCGTGATCAAACCGGGCGAGACATTCAGTTTCAACCGCGCCGTCGGAAACTGCACTAGGCGGCGAGGGTTCGTTGAAGGCATGAAACTGTCGAATGGCGCAGCCCGGGCCGGAGTCGGCGGCGGCATCTGTCAGTTGGCCAATCTGTTGGTTTGGATGTTTATGCACTCCCCGCTGACGATCGTGGAGCGCTCGGAACACTCCTTCGATCCGTTTCCAGACAATGGCCGAGTGCTGCCCTGGGGCGTCGGCTGCTCGATCGTCTACAACTACGTCGACTTGGTAGTGCGCAACGACACCGACTTCACCTTTGTGGTCGAGGTTCGGGTTGGGCCGAAATACCTGCACGGTGAACTGCTCGCCGATCGGCCACTGCCGCTGAGCTACTCGGTGTTTGCGCGTGCTGAACAGTTCATTGAGTACGACGGGCAGATCTTTCGCACCAACCAGATCTGGCGTCGTGTGATCGACCGTCGCACCGGCAATGAGATCGGCGAGGACCTCCTGCGCCGCAATTGTGCGCTGGTGAAGTACCTGCCGGAGGGGGTGGCGGTGGTGGAGGCGGCTCTCGAGGCACAAAGTCACAAGTGAACTTGTGACTTTTGCAAACTCCTGAGGCAGGAGTGACCCCGCTTGAACCCCTACCCCCGACCGCCGTACACCCGCCCCCGAAGTACGACGGCAACCGGCCGCCGCAACACACTGAGATCCGCCACAGGGTCGGCGTCATACACCACGAAGTCTGCCGACGCTCCCTCACTTAGATCCGCGTCATAACCGAGCCATGAGCGAGCCCGCCAAGCCGCCGCGCCTAGCGCATCGAAGGCAGGCATCCCAATCCGCACCAGGGCGTCGATCTCACCAGCGATATTGCCGTGACGAGCGACCCCTCCCCCGTCGCTGCCGGCATAGATCGGCACACCGGCTTCGTAGGCAGCCATCAACGTGGCCGGCATCCGTTCGTAGAGGTCGGCCATCGTCGCGGCATAGGTCGGAAACCGTTCCTGCCCGGCCGCCACATGCTCTGGGAATTTGTCCAGTTGCATGACCGTGGGCACCAGCGCGGTTCCCTGCGCCACCATCAGGTCGATCAGATCTTCGCTCAGGCCGGTGCCGTGCTCGATGCAGTCGATGCCCGACTCCAAGAGTCCGCGAAGCACCCCATGGCCAAAGCAATGGGCGGTGACTTTGGCTCCTTCGGCATGGGCCGCAGCGATCCCGGCTGCGAAGGCCTCCGCCGGGAACGACGGCGCCAAGTCGCCCTCATCCCGGCTGATCCAGTCCCCGACCAACTTGATCCAGCCATCCCCTGCGCGTGCCTCTTGCGCGGCGTAGGACGCCACCTGGTCAGGTTCAACTTCCCACGCATAGTTTCGGATATAGCGCTTAGTGCGACCGATGTGCCGCCCACATCTGATCAACCGAGGCAGATCGTCGCGCCCGTGGATCCACCGAGTGTCGGCGGCCGATCCTGCGTCTCGAATCAGCAGCGCCCCGCCATCTCGGTCTGCGAGCGCCTGGGCTTCGGTGTCAGCATCGTCGGTGGCGCCGCCGTCATCGAGTCCCAGATGACAGTGCGCATCGACGAGTCCCGGAACGATCCACCCAGACACGATGTGGTCGGCGCCAGTCTGCTTCTCATAGGTGATCTGCCCGTCGACGACGTAGATCTCGCGAGACTCACCGTCGGGCAGCACCGGCCCACGAAAGTGCAGAGCAGACATGGCACGAAACTACCGCCCGGCGGCAGCATCTGCGATCAGCGCGGAATGAAGCCGAGACCGAGCATCATGGTGATCTCCTCAAGCAACTGCTCCCGCTCCTGCGGGGTGTCGGCCTCCAGAAGGCCGTCGAGGATCAGCATGGTTGTGCCGTGAATAGCGACCCAGCCAGTGCGGGCCATCAGTCGTGACTCCACATCGGGGGCGGCGTTGGCGCTGGCCTCCCTGACTTCGTCATACATCGCCCGCGCAAAGTCCCAGACCTCGGTGCGATCGGTGGCTCCTGGGCGGAACATCAACCGGAACAACGCTTCGTTGTCGAAGCCGAACCTGGCATAGGCCATCCCAGCCTGCCGATACTGCTGCAGGCCAAGTTCGGCCTCGGAGTGGGCTGACATGATCGCGTCTCGCAGCATCTTGAATCCGGTGAGCGCGACCGCGTCCATCAGCGCAGCTTTGTCGACGAAGTGGTGGTACGGCGCAGCGTGGCTGACCCCGGCACGGCGCGCAACAGCGCGCAACGAGACTCCCTCAGGCCCGCTTTCGTTGAGCAGATCCAAAGCAGCCTTGATCAGTGCGTTGCGCAAATCCCCGTGGTGGTAGGCCCCGTCCGGCACGTGTCGATTCTAGGACAGAAATCACATCGTCCCCGACGTGCTTGACACTGCCAAGATGGCGTGTGACCCTCAGATGCGCAGCACACAACCGGGAGAAAACGGCCGGGGGGGCCAGTCTCCAACTACTGCCGCCGGCGCCCACTCGCGTCGGCGGTAGCTCTTGATCGCCCGCTAGGCGTGCTATTTCAAGAAGCGTTCAAAACCGGGCGGCAGATTCAACTGGCTGGGATCAAACTCCTCAGCATTGGGCAATCCGAAGGCGCTGCCCGGCGCCACCGGCTTCTCGCTCACCGCCGCCGCCTGCTGAGCAGCCTTGGCCGGATTCCCGCTGCGACGGGCGCCCTTCTTGGCCTTGGCCTGTGGGGCTTGGCGACTTCGAGCGCGCTTCCCGAAGCCGACTCCGGGCATCCCTGGCATGCCTGGGGCACCGCCACCGCGAGCCATCGACTCCATCATCTTCTTGGCCTCGCCGAAGCGCTCGACCAGTTGATTGACATCGCTCGGGTTGCGGCCACAACCTCGAGCGATGCGGGCCCGGCGGGACCCATCGATGATCTTCGGGTTAGCTCGCTCGGCGGGCGTCATCGACTGAATGATCGCCTGGACACGGTCAATCTCGCGCTCGTCGAAGTTCTCGATCTGATCCCGATACTGCGACATCCCTGGGAGCATGCCCATGATCTTCGACAGCGAACCCAGTTTGCGGACCTGTTGCATCTGCTCGAGGAAGTCATCGAGCGTGAACTCGCCACCAGCCAGCTTCGCCGCGGCCTTGGCCGACTGCTCGGCGTCGAACGCCTTCTCGGCCTGCTCGATCAGGGTGAGCACGTCGCCCATGTCGAGGATGCGCGAGGCCATCCGGTCGGGGTGGAAATAGTCGAAGTCGGTGAGCTTTTCGCCGTTGGAGGCAAACATGACCGGCTTTCCGGTCATTGCAGCGATGCTCAGCGCGGCACCACCACGGGCGTCACCATCGAGTTTGGTGAGGACGACGCCGTCGTACCCCACGCCATCGAGGAACGCCTGTGCGGTGTTGACCGCGTCTTGCCCGATCATCGCGTCAACGACAAACAGCACCTCGTCTGGATGCACCGCGTCACGGATGTCGATCGCCTGCTGCATCATCTCGCTGTCAACACCCAGTCGACCTGCGGTGTCGATGATGATCACGTCGTGCAGAGTGCGCTTGGCCTCAGCCAACCCGAGGAAGGCCACCTCGACCGGGTTGCCGACACCGTTGCCCGGCTCGGGCGCAAACACGGTCACGCCCGCGCGCTCGCCATTGACCTGCAACTGGGTGACGGCGTTAGGCCGCTGCAGGTCCGCCGCGACCAGCATCGGCGACTTGCCCTGCTCTTTGAGCCAGAGCGCCAACTTGGCCGCCAGAGTGGTCTTTCCGGCGCCTTGGAGACCGGCCAGCATGATCACGGTGGGCGGGTTCTTGGCATAGCGCAGGCGCCTGGTCTCGCCACCCAGAACGTTGATCAGTTCCTCGTTGACGATCTTGACGACCTGCTGGGCGGGGTTGAGGGCGCCGGAAACCTCGGCACCGAGCGCCCGCTCCTTGACGGCTGCCACGAAGTCCTTGACCACGGGCAGCGCCACGTCGGCCTCGAGCAGCGCAATCCGGATCTCACGACAGGTGGCGTCGATGTCAGCCTCGGACAGGCGGCCCTTGCCGCGAAGGTTCTTGAAGGTCGCGGTGAGCCGATCAGAAAGCGTGGTGAACAAAGTCGATCCTCAAGCAGACGTCTGGGAGGGGATCAGCCTAGCCGGGGCGGCCTGGCCCGACCGTCGGTGGCACTCAGATCGCGGCCTGGTCTCGTTCGCCGGTGCGCACTCGAATCACGGTCTCGACTGGACTCACCCAGACCTTGCCGTCGCCAATCTCCCCGGTAGCCGCGGCCCGAACAATCGCATCAGTCACCACGTCGACGGCATCGTCGCCGACCACGACCTCCAGACGAAGCTTTGGCACCAGCGCGATCGTATATTCGGTGCCGCGATAGACCTCGATATGGCCCTTCTGGCGGCCGTATCCCGAAACCTCGGTCACGGTGATCCCGGTCACCCCGCTGGCCTCAAGGGCGAGTCGAACCGTATCGAACTGCTGGGGCTTGATCACTGCGGTGATGAGCTTCATCGCGACTCCTTCTAGTTCGCGTGCCCGAATGGGCCGCTGCGCGTGGCGCTGGCCGAATGCAGGTCGTAGGCGCTTTCGGCGTGGACCACCAAGTCGATGCCGCTGATCTCGTGCTCTGGTTCGATCCGGAACCCGACGGTTCGGTCGATCACCCGCCCCAGCAAGTACGACGCCACGAACGCATAGGCCAACACCGAAACCACGCCAACGGCTTGGCGACCAAGTTGGCCCACTCCCCCGCCGTACAGGAGGCCAGCGACGGCGGTGGGGGCCAGAGAGGACCCCAGGGCACCCACACCCAGAGTGCCGATGATCCCTCCAACCATGTGCACACCCACGACGTCGAGGCTGTCATCGAAGCCAAAGCGATACTTGAGGCCAATCGCCCCAGCACACACCGCACCTGTGAAGCCGCCAAGAAGTAGAGCGCCGATCGGCGTAACCGACCCACAACTGGGGGTAATGGCAACCAGCCCGGCCACCATGCCGGAGGCCGCTCCCAACGATGTCGCGTGCCCGTCACGCCGGTGTTCGAGCGCGAGCCAGCCGAGGGTGCCCGCAGCACCGGCACACAGCGTGGTCACGAAGACATAGGCAGCACTGTGGTTGGCCGCCAGGGCAGAGCCAGCGTTGAAGCCGAACCAGCCGAACCACAGCAGCCCCGCCCCGAGCATGACCAGCGTGAGGTTATGGGGACGCATCGGATCACGACCGAATCCCACCCGGGCGCCCAGCACCAGTGCCAACGCAAGCCCCGAAGCACCCGAACAGATCTCCACGGCAGTGCCACCCGCAAAGTCGATCAAGCCAATCTGATTGGCCAGCCAGCCACCGGTGTGCCCATCGCGTGAGAAGTCGAACACCCAGTGCGCAACCGGCGCATAGACCACCAGCGTCCAGACGGACACGAACACCATCCAGGCTCCAAATCGGGCCCGGTCAGCGATGGCACCGGAGATCAACGCCCCGGTGATCACCGCAAAGAGACCCTGGAAGGCGGCGAAGAGAATCGGGGGGACGCTCAGCCACGAGTGCGCCTTCGGGTCGAGGAGGCCGTGCAGGCCGACGTACTGAAACGGGTTGCCCAGCAGCCCACCGACGACGTCGTCACCAAAAGCGATCGAGTAGCCAGCCAGCACCCAAACCACCATCACCGCCGCGAGTGCCCCGAAGGTCATCATGATCATGTTGAGCACGCTCTTGGCGCGGACCAGACCGCCGTAGAACAGTGCCAGCCCGGGGGCCATTAACAGCACGAGTGCCGCCGAACTCAGCAGCCAGGCGGTGTTGCCGGTATCCAATGCGACGTCGCTCATGGACCAGACAATGGTCCGTGTGCGTAACGCGCGAGGTCGGCTGCGGTTACGACCGTGTTAAACGTGCGACGGTGGGCTACTCGTCGAGCATGGCGTCGACAAACGTGGCGGGGTCGAATGGCGCCAGATCATCTGGGCCTTCGCCCAGGCCGACGAGTTTGACCGGCACCCCCAATTCACGTTGTACGGCGACCACGATGCCGCCCTTGGCTGAGCCGTCGAGTTTGGTGAGCACGATTCCGGTGACATCGACGACGTCGCCAAACACTCGGGCCTGCGTGAGTCCGTTCTGACCAGTCGTGGCGTCGAGCACGAGCAGCACTTCGGTGACCGGGGCCTGTTTCTCGATCACACGCTTGACCTTGCCGAGTTCGTCCATCAGCCCGGCCTTGTTTTGCAGCCGACCGGCAGTGTCGATGATCACCACGTCAGACTCACGGGCGAGGCCTTCATGAACCGCATCGAAGGCGACGCTGGCCGGATCAGAGCCTTCCGGCCCGCGGACGACCTCGACCCCAACCCGCTCGCCCCAAGTGGCCAACTGCTCCGCAGCAGCCGCGCGGAACGTGTCGGCCGCCCCAAGCAGCACCGAACGCTCATCGGCCACCAGCAGTCGGGCCAGCTTGCCGACCGTGGTGGTCTTGCCGGTGCCGTTGACCCCAACAACAAGCACGACGCCAGGCTGCCCGTCGGCTCCACGCACGTGCAGGCTGCGGTCCGCGTCTGGGTCGATAAGGGCGATCAATTCTTCGCGCAGAACATTCTTGATCTCCGCCGGATCGGTGCCCTCGACCCGCAAGCGGGTGCGCAGTCGCTCCACGAGTTCCGTAGCGGGGGCCACGCCAACGTCTGCGGTGATCAGGGTGTCTTCGATGTCCTCCCACACCTGGGCACTGGTGCGGTCGCGGGACAGCAAGGCCAGCAGACCTCGGCCTAGCCCGGACTGCGATCGAGCGAGTCGGGCACGCAGCCGAACTAGCCGCGACGACGCGGCTTCGGGTCGTTCAAGACTGGGCTCAACCGGCGCTTCGGCACTCGGCTCGACCGGTGTGCTCGGCGCCTCGGGGGCGATGACTCCGCCTCCGCCTCGCGCCTTCGTCGTACGACGGGAGCGAGTCGTGACAAAGCCGACCAGCCCAACTAGGAGGAGCGCGGCAAGAATGACGATGAGGTACAGGTATTCACCCATGCGCTCTATCCAACCTGTTCAGCGGTTCCGCACCAAAGCGGGCCACTGTTTGACGCACTCAGCGACGCAGAAGCCTGCGCTCCTCATCGGTGAGCACAGGCATGGCGTCAGCGGCTTGGCGCATCTTCTCGCCTAACGCCGGCACGTAGGGCATCTCCTCGCCGCGCGAGGGATAAGCGACAAACAGAACCACAGCGCCAGCGACCAGCATGATCAACAACAGCGCCACAAGCGGCCACAGCATGGTGAAACTCCAAAAGGTGGTGGGGAATGGGTCGATTGTATCGATCTCGGACAACCGATCAGGAGCGCCAAACGAGTGGCGTGATACAGCCCACATGAGGGCTTCGTGTCAATCACCCCCGACTCGGCCCGCGATAAGCCCCTACTCGGCCCGCGATAAGCCCCTATTCGGCCTTAGGAGGCGTCGCGGAGGCGTTGGGAGATGACGGCGGAGACTCCGTCGCCGCGCATGGAGACGCCGTAGAGGGCGTCACCCACCTCCATGGTGCGCTTTTGGTGGGTGATCACGAGCAACTGGGAGTTCTCTCGCAGTTCTTCATAGATCTCCAGCAAACGGCCCAGGTTGGTGTCGTCGAGGGCGGCCTCGACCTCATCGAGGATGTAGAACGGCGAGGGGCGGGCCTTGAAGAGCGCCACCAGGAAGGCCACCGCTACCAAAGAGCGCTCGCCACCGGAGAGCAGCGACAGGCGCTTCACCTTCTTGCCTGGAGGGCGGGCCTCGACTTCGACACCGGTGCGGAGCATGTCGGACTCGTCAGTCAGGATCAGGCGCCCCTCACCGCCAGGGAAGAGTCGCTTGAACACGTCGGCGAAGGCCACTTCAACGTCGCGGTAGGCCTGCGTGAACACCTGCTCAACGCGCTCGTCAACCTCGGTGATGATGTCGAGCAGGTCGCGTCGAGTCTTCTTCAGGTCCTCCAACTGTTCGGTCAAGAACCGGTGGCGCTCCTCCAATGCGCTGAACTCCTCCAGCGCCAACGGATTGACCCGACCAAGCATGGCCAGGGCGCGTTCGGCGGCACGCAGACGCTTGGCTTGCGCCTCCCGGTCGTAGGGCACCGGCTCGCCAAAGGTGGGCTCCCCACCGTCTTCACTCACCAACAGCGTGGGCACCATCGTCTCGGGTCCGTAGTCGCCGACGAGGGCGTCGATGTCGAGGCCGAGTTCCTCCAAAGCTCGTTCGGCAATCGCTTCGATCCGCATTTTCTGCTGCGTGCGGGCCATCTCGTCGCGGTGGGCGGAGTTGATCAACTCGTCGAGTTCGGCCCCCAGGGTGCGCAGATCCTCGCGCACAGCACGCAACTTGTGCTCCCGACCCGACCTCGACTCCTCCACTTGACTGCGTTGCAGCGCGGCGGCGTGGATGGAGTGATCCAATCTTTGGAGTACGACGTCAGCCACCGCTGCCACTTCGGCACCGACCCGGCCCTCGTGTTCCAACCGCGCCCGTCGAGCCAAAGCGGCGGCTCGGGCGTCACGTTCGGCTTGGGCCGCTGCCCGGAGTTGGTCGGCTCGGCCTTGAAGGGCCCGACCGCGCTCTTCGGCCGTGCGCAGACGCAACCTTGCGTCGAGTTCACCTTGGCGAGCTTCGCGGGCTTGATCACCCAGAAGCTCGCGCTGTGCGGTGTCCGGCTCTTCGTCGGGGGCCTCCTGAGCCGTGGCCAACCGACTCTCAAGATCCGCCAGACCGGCCACGGCCTGCTCGCGGGCCGCAGTCGCGGCTTCGATCTGGGTCTGCAATCGCTCGGCCTCGCCCTTGGCCGACCGAGCGGTGGCGCCGTATTGGGCAAGCTCTTCAGCGACTGCAGCCAGCGCGGCGTCGGATTCATGAAGCCGCGACAGGGTGCCCTCGACCCGCTCGACGGCCACGTGACGGCGCTGGTCGGCAGCCTGGGTCTCGAAGGTGAGCCGTTCGACGTCGTGAACGGCTCGCTGCAACGCATCGGTGGCCTCGTCAACCGCAGCCTGCACTTCGATCAGGCTGGGCACGCTGTGGGAGCCTCCGGCGGCAAAGTGGGCACCGAAGAGGTCGCCATCACGCGTCACTGCCACCACATCAGGCAACTGCGTGACCAGGTCACGGGCTGCCGATAGGTCGCTGACGACTGCGACCTTGAAGAGCAGACGCGTCAACGCACCGCGCAGATCTGAGGGTGCCTCGACAACGTCAATGGCATAGGTGGCCGAACCCGGCAGACCGGGCCAATCACCGTCGGCGACCGGCGCCCCGCCGAGCACCATGCCAGCGCGACCCAGGTCGTCGGACTTGAGGTGGCCGATCGCCCCCACGGCAGCGTCGGGGTCGGCGGCCACGACGGCATCGGCAGCACTCCCAAGGGCTCCAGCGATCGCGGCCTCATAGCCGGGGCGTACGGCGACAAGAGCCGCCACCGACCCGAGCACACCCTTGAGCGACCCGGCCGCAGCCAGGAGTGCGCCCGCACCGTCCTTGCGATTGAGTCCCATCTCCAGGGCCTCTTTGCGCGCTTGAATTGCTGCCTTGTGCTGCTCGGCCGCAGTCAGTTGATCTCTGAGCGCAGCCAACTGCTCCTCAGCCTCGCTCAACTCGGTCGTTGCCGACTCATGCTCGGCGTCGAGACCTTCTTCGCCAGCGTCGAGACCCGCTATTCGGGACTCCAGCGCGGTGTAGTCATTGGTGGCCTGCTCACCACGAGCCAGCGCCGCCTCGCGCGCTTGCACCAAACGGCCGACCTCGGCTTCGGCCCCGGATGCCTGCGATCGCAGACCGTTGAGTTGTCCGGTGAGCCTGGCCAGGCCCTCGCGACGGTCGGCGGCGGCGCGTTGGAGTCCAGCCACTCGGCGTTCTTCTTCGCCATAGGCCGTTTCGGCCTGCTGACGCCGCTCCACCGCCACTGCTAGCGCTTCGCGCAACTGCTCGACCTCGGCCAGCAGGGTCTGCTCCTGGGTGGCGAACTCGGCTGCGCGAGCCTCTAACTCGTCTGGGTCGCGGTCAGAATGCAGTGGCGCAGCCACATCGGCGGCGTTGCGCACCCGCTCTTGAGCCAGGCTTTGGGTGCCGCGAATCCGGTCGCGAAGACCCGATAGGGAGAACCAGGTCTCTTGGGCCCGAGCCAGGGCAGGCAGGTCCTCACGCAGCGCCGCCTCAAGGGCGGACTCCTCCTCACGCGCGGTCCCGATCAGCGCCTCCACCTCGGCTCGGCGCTCAAGGAGAATCGATTCGTCAGCGATCTCCTGCTCCATCGCCGTGCGCGCTGTGACCAAATCATCAGCCATCAGGCGGGCCTTGGCATCGCGCAGATCGGACTGCACCACGGCCGCCTTGCGGGCCACCTCGGCCTGTCTGCCCAACGGCTTGAGTTGCCGTCGGATCTCGTTAATCAGATCAGCGAGGCGAGTCAGATTGCCCTCGGTCGCATCAAGTTTGCGCAGCGCCTTCTCTTTGCGCTTGCGGTGCTTGAGCACTCCGGCCGCCTCTTCAATGAAGCCGCGGCGATCTTCGGGAGTGGCATGCAAGATCGAGTCGAGCTGGCCCTGACCAACGATCACGTGCATCTCTCGACCGATGCCGGAGTCACTGAGGAGTTCTTGCACATCAAGCAGTCGGCAGTGCTGGCCGTTGATCGCGTATTCGGAACCGCCATTGCGAAACATCGTGCGGCTGATCGTGACTTCGGAATATTCGATCGGCAGCGCGCCGTCTGTGTTGTCGATGGTCAGTTGGACCTCGGCTCGCCCCAGCGGTGGTCGCCCGGAGGTGCCCGCGAAGATGACGTCCTCCATCTTGCCGCCGCGCAGGCTCTTGGCGCCCTGCTCGCCCATCACCCACGCCAGGGCGTCAACGACGTTGGACTTGCCTGAGCCGTTCGGACCAACAATGCAGGTGATCCCGGGCTCGAACTGCAGGGTCGTTGAAGACGCGAAGGACTTGAAGCCCTTCATGGTCAGACTCTTCAGATACACCCGTGCTCTCCCCTGCGTCGCTGACGGCGGCGCCACCGAGCAGACTCGGCGCGCCGTCACATCCTGCCTCACTAGGCGGGCAGGACATGCCGGGGGAAGACGGCGATCTCAGGCTAGTGGCCCCAACCGACGATTTATGGCAGCTGCACATCAGTCGTTGATGTGGGCGATCTTCGGCAGCTGTCGCCAGATCAGCACCAGCACCACCGCGGAGGCGACGAATGCGAACCAGAACGGTGCCAGGATCCCCCACTGGCTCGCGATCACCCCGCCCAGGACCTGCCCGATCAAGAAGCCGGCGTACATGCCCATGCGGTACGTCGAGCCAACCCGGCCCTGCAACTCCAACGGCACCGCGCGCTGACGGATCGACGTCGACGTAGTCGCCCAAATGAAGGCATGAATGCCGAAGACGAAGAAAACCGCCATCGCCACCCAGTCGGTGGTCGTCAGGGCCAAGGCGGCGTGACTGAGCGTCTCCCAGATCAAGCCGACGCGCATGATCGTGCCCAGGGTTACCCGCTGCTCAAGCCATGGATAGGCCACCGTGCCGATCACACCACCGATCGCCGACATCGAGGTGAGCAGACCGAATCCGACGCTGTCGAGACCGAGCCGATCTTGGGCATAGAGCACCATCACCGCAGCCGGCGCCCCAAAAGCGACGTTGAAGGTGACGATGGTCAGCGCCAAAGTCCGAACCGGCGGATGGTTCATCAGCCAGGTCACTCCGGCGCGGATCTCGCTGCGCATCGTCAGCGCAACTTCTGGTCGGGACTGACTGGGAACCACCAGCCGCATCAGGACGCCTGCTCCAAACACCAACAGCACTGCTTGGGCGACGAACGACCAGGCCAGCCCTGCCGCAAACAAGAACGCCCCGATCGGCGGCCCAGCCAATTGGTTGAAGGTGACATAGCCGGTCAGAAGTCGAGAGTTGGCCAGACCCAGGTCCTTTGACGACACCAGCATCGGCAGCAACGCGGGGCCGGCCGTGTCAGCGAAGGTCTCGAAGGTGCCGAGACCAAACAGCACCACCAGAACCACCCAGATGTTGACGTGACCGGTGGTGATGAACCCGACCAGCACAGCCAGCAGTGCGACCCTGGAGAGATCTGCACCGATGCAGATCAACTTGCGGTTGATCCGATCGGCGATCACGCCTGCCTGGAAGCCAAACAGGAGCAGCGGCAGCGACTGCACAAATGCCGCCGCAGCCACCAGCAGCGGATTGCGGGTCTGCGAGGCGACCAAGAGCGGCCCTGCCGCCAACGCCATGCCGTCACCCAGGTTGGTCACCCAGGTCGAGACCATCAGCCGTCTAAACGAACCGCCCAGCCTGGCTGGGGCTGCTAACTCGGCGATGCGGCTCACGATCAAAGGCACCGGCGCACGCTAGCGGGGCCGATGCTGCGCTGTCGTCTGAGTTTCATTGGGTAGCGCGGCACACCTGGTCGACGAGCGCGACCGGTGACCGTCTTCTATCTCGACACGTCAGTGGCGCTTCGGGCATTGCTGGGTCACTCACCGTCGGCGCCACGTGGATAGACCGGACCAGCCGGCCATCGGCACACGTTGGACTCGTCATGGATCCTGAAGACCGAATTGAGCAGGGTTCTACGTCGAGAGGGACTCCACTGTCGCCGGCCCCAGTCGTTGGGCAGCCGTGATCGGCGTTAGCTTTGGCGCCTGGGCGGGGGTTGGCAGATTGGACAGAAGTATGACGACCGGTTCATGAAGTGCTCTCGTCGGATCGGCGTCCCGCACCTTCCACATGGCTGGCCTTCTTGGCCGTAGGCGTTCAACGATCTGTCGAAGTAGCCACTCTCGCCGTTGACGTTGACGTAGAGCGCATCGAACGAGGTGCCGCCTTCGCGGAGCGCGTCACCCATCACCTCGGTGGCGTGATCGAGCAACTCGCGACCCTGCCTGGCGCTCAACATGCGACCGGGGCGCTCGCCGTGGATGCCCGCCCGCCAGAGGGCTTCGTCGGCATAGATGTTGCCGATCCCGGAGACCACACTTTGGTTGAGCAGGAGGCGTTTGATGCCGCTGTTGGACCGCCGGATTCGACGTACGACGGCAGCGGTGTCGAAGTCCTGATCCAGTGGATCCAGGGCAATGTGGGCGACATCGGCAGGCAGTTCAGCACCGCCCTCGGCCCACCACAGACCGCCAAACATGCGTTGGTCTACGAAGCGGAGTTCGCGGTCACCCAGGTCGAAGCGCACCCGCAGATGGCGGTGATCCTCGGCGCCAGATTCGCTGACCAGCATCTGCCCACTCATCCCCAGATGAGCCAGCAGGGAGTCATCGGAGTCGGTGGCCAGCCATAGGAATTTGCCACGCCGACGGGCGGCGACGAACGCGGCCCCGGTCAAGCGTGCGGCGAAGTCGTCAGGACCTGGCAGATGACGACGAATCGGGCGTGGATGCAGTACCTGAACCGAGCGGATCGGCAAGTCCAAGACATGTCGCTCCAGACCGCGGCGGACTACCTCGACTTCGGGAAGCTCAGGCATCGTTGAGCGCGGTGTAGGCCGACTCGGCAGCCTGCTGCTCGGCTTCCTTCTTCGACCGGCCCACGCCGTGGCCATAGAGTTCGCCGCCGACTCGGACCTGGGCGGTGAAGGTCTTCTCGTGGTCAGGACCCTCGTCTTGAATGACATATTCGGGGACGCCGAGTTCTTTGACCGAGGAGAGTTCTTGGAGGCTGGTCTTCCAGTCCAAACCAGCGCCGAGGCGGGCCGCGTTGTCGAGCAACGGATCGAACAGTGAGTGGATCACCCGCGCGGCTTCGGCAAAGCCACCGCACAGATAGATCGCGCCGATCACCGCCTCGACCGTGTCAGAGAGGATCGACGCCTTGTCACGTCCGCCGGTGGCTTCTTCGCCCTTGCCGAGCATGACGTGCTCGCCTAAACCCAGCGTGCGGGCGACGTCGGCAAGAGCGCGCGCGTTGACAACAGCGGCCCGTAGTTTTGCCAGCCGCCCCTCGGACAGGTCGGGGTGGGTCAGATAGAGGGTTTCGGTGACGACGACGCCCAGCACCGAGTCGCCGAGGAACTCCAGACGCTCATTGGTGGGCACGCCGCCGTTCTCGTAGGCCCAGGAGCGGTGCGTCAGGGCAAGCGCCAATAGCTCGGCAGTCACAGTCGGACTGCCGAGTGCAGCGCGGAGCGACTCGTAGTCGGCGCTCATCGCCGTCTCGGCGCGCGCACCCTGATCGGGATGCGAGGTCAGAGAACCTGGCGGCGGTCGGCCTTGGCGCCGTACTGCCCACACTGGCCGCACGCGCGGTGCGGCAGGTGCTTGGCGCCGCAGGCGGGGTTGGCGCAGTTGACCAGGGCAGGCGCAGACGCCTTCCACTGCGACCGGCGGTGCCGGGTGTTGCTGCGCGACATCTTCCGCTTCGGAACAGCCACTTCACTTACTCCTTCTCAGCGGCTCTCATCGGAGCCGTCGGGTACGTCGTCGGTGTCGGCCTCGAGGTGCAAGCCCTCCAGTCCGGCCCAGCGGGGATCAACCGGCTCCTCGTGTGTGTGGTCCGGATCCTCAGCCAGGCGTGCACCACACTCGGTGCAGAGCCCAGCACAATCCGGTTCACACAAGGGCTGGAACGGCAGTGCAAGCACCACCGCATCCCGCAAGACCGGCTCCAGGTCGAGCAGATCTCCCTCGAGCCGACGGATATCGTCGTCCTCGTTGCCCCCATCAGCGTCGTCATAGACGAAGAGTTCCTGGAAGTCGACGTCGATCGAGTCGTCGATCGCCTCCAGACAGCGCACACATTCACCGTCGAGATCGGCCGAGGCCGATCCGGTGACGAGCACGCCCTCCATGACCGCTTCGAGCCGCACGTCGAGATCGACGGGCGAACCCTCAGGGACACCAAGCACTTCGATGCCCAGTTCTGCTGGTGCTGCAACCGTGAAGGTCTTCTTGCGCATCGACCCCGGGCGTCGTCCAAGCTCGCGAGTATCGAGCACGAGCGGCGCTCTCGGGTCGAGACTGGACAGGATTCACTTCCCAGATGCGGCACGAACAGAACCAAGCGATGGTAGCCGGACCTGAGTCGGTTGACCAAAAGCACCCTTCTGACGCGGGTGGCGCTCAGCCTTGCGCAGTGCGCCGCTCGTCGAGCCGGGTCAACAAGGACGGCCAGACTGATGCGGGCACCAGCGCCGAGACGTCGCCACCGAAGGCCGCCACCTCTTTGACCAGCGACGATGCCAAGAAGGAGTACTCCGGGCTGGTGGGCACGAACACCGTCTCCAGGCCATCGACAAGGGAGGAGTTCATCTGGGCCATCTGGAGTTCGTAGTCGAAGTCCGAGACCGCCCGCAGGCCCTTCACGATGGCATGGATGTCGTGTTCGACACAGAAGTCAGTGAGCAGCCCTGAGAAGCCGGCGACCGAGACATTCGGCAGGTCGGCGCAGACCTCGGTCAGCATGGCCATCCGCTCTTCGGCGGTGAACAGCCTGGACTTCGATGCATTCACCCCTACCGCGACGACCACTTCGTCAAACAACGTTGCGGCGCGACCAATGATGTCGAGGTGGCCATTGGTCACCGGGTCGAACGAGCCCGGGCAGACTGCACGTCGCACAGGGTCCTCCAGCCGTGTCGTGGGGTGGTCAGGTCACAGGCTAGTGCTGCTGGGCTCGAGCAGGATCAACACGGTCTCGCCATAGCGTCTCTCCCCTACTGCGACGAGACCCTCGGGAACCACCGGGCGATCTCCTCGTGCCGAGCGCTCCACCACGATCAATGCGTTGGGTGTCAGGCGGTCCACCAAGGCGGCCAGCACGTCGGTGATCGCCGCACTGCTGACGTCGTACGGCGGATCGAGAAAGACCACGTCGAAGCGCTCCCCCTCCCCGGCGAGGTACGACGACACCGACTGCTGGCGCACCTGTGCGGCCAACCCAGTTGCCTCTGCATTGGCTCGACAAACTCCGGCTGCCACACGGTGCTGCTCGACCAACACTGCCGAAGCGGCCCCACGAGACAGCGCCTCCAAGCCGACGGCCCCCGATCCGGCGTACAGATCAAGCACGGCAAGTCCGTTGAGATTGCCAAACTCCGAGGTCAGCATCGAGAAGAGCGCTTCGCGAACTCGATCGCTGGTCGGGCGGGTGGAATCGCCGGGCGGAGTGCGAAGCGGGCGGCCCTTGGCCGACCCACCGATGATCCGGGTCATCCCATCTCCAGATAGTCGGCTCGGTCCTCAAGCTTGCGAACTGCATCGGCAAGCGGTGGCCACGACGCAAGAGTGGGATCGGCTGCGACAAATTCGGTGGCGATCTCGCGGGCTTCTTCGATCACCTCGACATCGCGGGGGCTGATCACCGACAGCAGTTGCAACTGGCGCCGCGTCCCGGACTGATCTGTGCCAAGCACATCGCCTTCGCGGCGAGCCTTCAGATCCACCTCTGCCAAAGCGAAGCCGTCTCTGGTCGCCGCCACGGCCAGAAGTCGCTCCATGCTGGGCGACGTGGGCTCAATGCCGGTGACCAACAGACAGAGGCCGGGGTGTTGGCCCCGCCCGATCCGACCGCGCAGCTGATGCAGTTGCGAGACACCGAACCGTTCGGCGTCCATCACCACCATGATGCTGGCGTTGCTGACGTCGACCCCTACTTCGATGACGGTGGTGGACACCAACACGTCGATCTCCCCGGCAGCGAAGGCACTCATCGTCGCGTCCTTGTCTTCGCTGGCCATCCGGCCGTGCAAACGGCCCACCCGCAAATGGGAGAGCGGTCCGGCGGCGAGCGCGTCGGCGAGCTCTTCGACCGAGTGCAGTTCTGGTCCTTCCTCTGGCGGCGGTTCGTCGCCGATCCGAGGACAGACCACATAGGCCTGACGGCCCCGAGCCACCTCCTCTCCAACTCGCTCCCAGGCGCGGTCCAGCCAGGTCGGCTGCGCCTGGGTGGGTACGACGGAGGTCTGCACCTCCGCTCGCCCTGCCGGGAGTTCTTTGAGCACCGAGGTGTCGAGATCGCCAAACACGGTCATCGCCACCGTGCGCGGGATCGGGGTCGCGGTCATCACCAGTACGTGGGGTGGCTGAGCGCTCTTGGCGGTCAACGCGGCCCGCTGCTCCACGCCGAACCGATGTTGTTCATCGACCACGACCAACCCGAGATCCGCAAACGAAACCTTGTCTTCGAGGAGCGCATGGGTGCCCACCACGATTCCGGCTTCACCTGAGGCCACATCGGCGAGCGTCTGTCGGCGCGCCGGTGTGCCCATCGAACCGGTCAACAGCGCCACACGAGTGCCCTCGGGGTCACCACCTAGCAGGCCACCGCGGGCCAGACCACCTAACAGGCCGGTGATCGATTGATGGTGTTGTTGGGCGAGCACCTCAGTCGGGGCGAGCAGCACGGATTGGGCACCGGAGTCGACGACCCGCAGCATCGCCCGCAGCGCCACGAGCGTCTTGCCCGATCCGACCTCGCCTTGGAGCAGTCGATGCATGGGGTGCTCGCGGGCGAGGTCAGCCTCGATCTGGGCCCCGACAACTTGTTGGCCAGTGGTCAGTTGGAACGGGAGTTGGCTATCGAAGCGAGCGAGCAGGTTGCCGCCACCGGTTCGAGGTGCGGCCGGTTGGCTGGCCATCAAGCGGCGACGCTGGGCCAACACAACCTGGGCGACGAACGCCTCGTCGTACTTCAAGCGCTTCTTGGCCGCCCCCAGTTGCCGCTGGTCATCAGGGGCGTGAATCCAACGCAGCGCGGTACCAGCATCGAGTAGTCCGAGGCGTTCGCGCAGCGCAGGCGGGAGTACGTCGGGGACATCGTCGACCAACTCAAGGGCCAACGTGATCGCATCGGCGATCTGCCAACTGTCCACCCGGCCCGAGGTCTTGTAGATGGCAATCAGGTCGGGGATGGCCAGATGGGCCTCACTGGCCTCACCCTCGGCGGCAAACATCTTGGCCCGCGGGTTAGTCAACTCCCACTCGCCGTTGAACCACTTCAACTTGCCCGCAAACAGCCCGAAATTGCCGATGCACATCTTGCGGGCTCGCCACTGGGAGGTGTTTCGGTCACGGTCAAACCAGGTCATCCGGAGCGCGCCGTCTTCGCCTTTGACCCGCATCTCCAACCGATAGGCGGTTCTGCCCGTCCGACGATCCTGATAGGGCAGCACCTTGCTGACCACGATCTCGCCAAACATGGTCAGGTAGTCACCCTCGGAGAGTTTGCCGAGGTCAGACAGGGAGCCTTTGCTCACCCAGTGCCGGGGATAGGTGCTGAGCAATTGGCCGATCTGGGTGACTCCGAGAGCCTCTGTGACCTTGTTGGCGTCTTTGCCGGCCACGGCCGCAATCGGGGTGGTCCAGGTGATCCGCTCAGCCATTACTCCACCGAAATCAGCAGCGGGTAGCGCTCCTGACCGCCCTCATAAATGATGACGTCCAAACCGTCCCAGTTGCTCTCGACGTACGACGCCAGATCCTGGGCCAACTGCTCCCCCTCAACCCCGGAGACGATGGTGACGAGTTCGCCTCCAGAGCCCAGCATCAACGTGACAATCTCTCGGGCGACCTCACCCAGGTCGTCACCTACGCGCACGAAGTCACCTTCGAGAACTCCCAACGCATCGCCGGGTTCGCAACGGCCGGCGCTGGTCATCGCCTGTTTGGCCGCTACGGTGACGGCGCCGTGACGGGCATGCCTGGCAGCGCTCGTCATCGCCACTACGTCGGATTCCAAGGCTCTTCCAGGCTCGTGACAGGCGATGGCGGCAATGCCCTGCACCTGGGCCCGCGTCGGGACCACCACTGCTCTGATGTCTTGGTCGATCGCCGCCTGTGCAGCGGCCTCACAGACCCGAACCGAGTCACCGTCGTTAGGCAGCACGATCACTTCTTCAGCACCGGTTGTCATGATCGCCTCAAGCACCGTGCCGGTGCTGGGCCGCTGACCAGGCCCACCGCGGAGCACGACCGCACCGGCCTGCTCAAACAGACTGGCCAGTCCCGGACCTGCCGCCACGGCGACCACCTTGCGGCCATGTCGTCGTCGGCGCCGCGCGCTGGCTCGCTCAACCTGCTCGGCGAAGTGGGTGACCCGGATTCGCCGCGGACGGCCGGCCTCGATGCCGGACTCGATCGCCGCCCCGACGTCGTCCACGTGCACGTGGACATTCCACAAGCCCTCCCCACCGACTACCACCAGCGAGTCACCTAGCCCACTGAGCCGTGACCTCAGGGCCGGAATCGCCTCGTCGTCGGCGTCGAGCAGATACATCACCTCATATGCCGGTCCGCCGGCTGTCAGGTCGTTTGTGGGGACCGGAACCGGGATGGCTCGTTTGCCCATCTCGGGCACTCGGGTGATGTGGCGGACTCCGGTGAGCAACTCCTCCGCAGCACCGAACACGACGCACAGTCCACGGCCACCAGCGTCGACGACGCCTGCGTCACGCAGGAGAGGCAGCAGATCGGGTGTGCGCTCCAGCGCCTCCCTCGCGGCCTCGGTAGCGGCGACTACAACCGTTGGCACATCGCGGCCGTCGGATGCGGCTTGATCGGCTGCCACGGCGGCCGCACGCGCAACGGTGAGGATGGTGCCCTCGACGGGCCTACCTACTGCGGCGTAGGCGGCATCGGCGGCTGCCTCCAAGGCGCGCGCCAGGATCGTCGCCGGGGCGTGTCGGTCACGAGCGACTGCCAGGTGGCGAACCAGAGCCCCGAACAACTGGCTCAGGATCACCCCGGAGTTGCCACGAGCACCCAAGAGTGCCCCACGGGCATAACTGGTCAGGCTGGTGCGCAGATCAACCCCGTTGGCACGCATTTCATCGCGCGCCGACTCGACAGTGAGATACATGTTGGTCCCGGTGTCGCCGTCAGGCACCGGATAGACGTTGAGTGCGTCGATCTCTTCGCGGGCCGCCGCCATCCGCTCCACAGCCAGATCCGCAAATCGGCGGAAGGCCAACTCGATCACCGCCGGATCGCCCAGATCGGGCCATTCAGCCTCGTCCGCTGCCATGTCGCCTCCTCCCGATCAGACCGCTGTGGTGGGACTCACAGCAGTGTGCAGGCTAGTCGGGACTGCCACGGATTCGCGCCTGGACCCACACTTCGGCTAATCTGAGGCGGTTGTCCGGGCCAGTGTGCGCCCAGACCCCTGATCGTTCGTCCCAAGTTTCGAGGAGTACTACGGTGGCTGCCGTCTGCGATATCTGCGCCAAGAAGCCCGGCTTCGGCAACAACCGTCCGTGGTCACGCAAGATCACCAAGCGTCGGTTTGACCCCAACATCCAGCGCGTCCGCGCCACCGTCAACGGCACCCCGAAGCGGCTCAACGTCTGCACCGGTTGCTTGAAGGCTGGCAAAGTCACCCGCTGACCAACTTCACCACACGCGCCCCGGCCGGTTCGGTCGGGGCGTTTGTCGTGCTTGGGGGCGTCATTGGGGCCGCTGGAGGCCATCAAAGTCACAAGTTAACCAGTGACTTTGATGCCACTGAGGCGGATCTAGAAGTGCCGATGGCCTCCCACCCCGTCGTACGTCGATCCGCCAACGGTGACTCCCTCGCCCTCCAAACAACGCCCGATTACTCGCCACCCGGAGGGAACCGAACCGGCCGCAAACGTTGCCGCTAGCGGATGATCATCGCCGCCACTCAACACGAACTCCATCGGGTCCACCCCCAGAGCTGCACCAACTGCGACAAGTGGTTCGTCGGGCTCCAGGGCCGCCTGATCGAGATCAATCGCCACCCCGCTGGCTGCCGCGAGGTGACCCAAGTCGGCGACCAGGCCGTCAGAGACATCGATCATCGCGGTCGCACCCGCAGTCGCGGCCGCCACTCCGGCGGCGTACGGCGGCTCCGGCCGCTGATATGCCGCCACCACTGCCCGAGGTGACCTGAATCCGCGGCCGAGCACGGCGAGCCCAGCAGCCGCCCAGCCTTGCCGACCGCAGAGCGCCACCTCATCGCCTACACGCGCACCCGACCGAGTGACCGGCGCAACCTCACACCCGCCCAGCACGGTCACGGAGATCACCACTTCGGCACCCGCGGTCAGATCGCCGCCGATGACGCTGGCCCCGGCCACCAAGGCCTCGTCTCCGATGCCACGTGCCAGATCGAGCAGCCAGCGCGCGTTGGTGCTGGGCGGTGCTGCCAAACCGACCACGAGCCCGGTGGCCTGCGCACCCATGGCGGCGAGGTCTGCGAGGGCGGCGGCGGCTACCTTGCGGCCGATGTCGTGTGCGGGCGCCCACTCGCGTTTGAAGTGACGGTTCTCCACAGCGACGTCGACCGACACCACGACGTGACTGCGGGTACGCAGCACGGCGGCATCATCGCCTGGCCCCAGATAGACCGCTTCACTTTGCGGGAAGTCAAAAAGACCGATCAGTCCGAACTCTCCGACATCGGCCAAGGTCGCATCTGCAGGCACGGTCATAGGCGGATTATCCGTGCTCAATCCCGTGCCCCGAGGTTCCACCCGCCGCTGCAGACCGTGTAGGTTCGCATCGTTCCCCTAATCGAAGGAGACCGCCATGGTCGTTCAGGCCTACATCCTCATTCAGACCGACGTCGGCAAGGCCGCCGAGGTCGCCAAGGCGATCACCGACATCAAGGGTGTTGTGATGGCAGAAGACGTCACCGGCCCCTACGACGTCATCGTCCGCGCCGAAGCCCGCAACGTCGACGAACTCGGCAAACTCGTCGTCGCCAAGGTGCAGACCATCGACGGCATCACGCGCACGTTGACGTGTCCCGTCGTCCACATCTAGGAGTCAGATTCCGGCTCCCGCAGCGCCCCGTGTCCTGGTGGATGCGGGGCGTTTTCGTCGCATGTTGCGCGCTGCTGCTCTCCGGGTGCGAGTCCGACCGCGTGTCGATCATCGAACCGGCCGGCGCCGACCGCGCCGCATGCACTGCTTTGGTCAAGGCGCTGCCCAAAGTCCTCGACGGCCAGTTGCGGCGTCCGGTCGACCCCGATAACGCGCTAGGAGCGGCTTGGGGTGACCCGGCTTTTGTACTGCGCTGCGGGGTGGGCAAGCCTGCCGGATACGACGACTTCCCGGCCTGCGACTCCGTCAACGGCATCGACTGGTATCTGCCCGAGCAAGCAGTCGAGTCCCAACAGAGCGACGCTTTGCTCACCACCCTGGGTCGAGCACCCAATGTCGAACTTCTCGTCCCCGCCACCCGACGCCCGCCAGCCGCCGCCATGGTCCAGTTGGCGGAGGTACTCAAAGCTCACACCAAACCCGCTTCCGGCGGGTGTCACTAGGGCTAGCGCAGTCCGGTCTCTCGCTGCAGCGCCAGTTGCACCAGATGATCGACCAACACCGGATAGCTCACCCCGGTCGCGGCCCACATTTGCGGAAACATCGACGTCGGCGTGAAACCCGGCATCGTGTTGATCTCATTGATCATCACCCGACCGTCGTGGAGCACGAAGAAATCGACCCGGGCGAGGCCCTCGCAGCCCAGCGTGTCGTAGGCGGCGACGGCAAGAGCGCGCACACGGTCGGACACATCGTCTGTCACTTCTGCCGGAATGTGCAGGCCGGTGGCCTGGTCAGCCAGGTACTTGGCTTCGAAGTCGTAGAACTCGTGATCACCGCCGACCGTGATCTCACCGACCACACTCGCACGCGGCGCCGAACCGTCCAGCCCTCCGATGACGCCACATTCGATTTCGCGAGCGCCCATAGGCGCCGCGGCTTCGACTAACACCCGGGGATCAAACTGGCGAGCCATGTCGATGGCGGCGTCGAGTTCGGCCTCGTCATGCACCTTGCTGATCCCAAATGAAGACCCAGCTCGGCATGGTTTGACAAAGACCGGGAAGCCGAGCGAGCGCACTGATTCGCGGCAGGCCTCCGGATCCTCGATCCATCCTCGCGGGCTGACCAAGACGTGCGGGAGGATCGGCAGCCCGGCGCCCGCAAAGACAACCTTCATGTAGTGCTTGTCCATGCCCACGGCCGAAGCGAGTACGCCGGAGCCCACATAACGCACACCCGACATCTCCAGCAACCCCTGGATCGTCCCGTCTTCGCCCCACGGCCCGTGCAGCACGGGGAACACCACGTCCACCTCGCCGAGCACCTTGGGGGGGTGGCCGGGTGCGCTGACCGAGACCTCGGTGTGTTGGCCTCGTTGAGCCAACGCCACAGCGGCACCATCGGTGATCGCGGGCAACGCGCCGTCGTCGCCGATGCGGAGAGTGGCAGCGTCGGCCTCGACCAAGACCCAGCGACCGTCCTGAGTGATTCCGATCGGCACCACGTCGTAGCGTTCGGGGTCTAGGGCTCGCAGCACACTGCCAGCGGTCACGCACGAGATGCCGTGCTCCTCGGATTGCCCGCCGAAAACGACAGCGACCCGGATCCGGGACCGGTTGGACACGTCTACGGTGTTCATCACCGGCGACCCTACCGCCGCTTAGCCGCCGCCTCGTTGATTGGGCATGCCGCGGGTTGCCAGGCGCGGACGCCTAGGGTTGGCCAATGACTGAACGCGCCCTCTCCCCCCACACGGTCGCGGTGAGTGCAGGACGGCCCGAACACATTCCGGACGCGCCACTCAACGCCCCGATCACCATGGCGGCCACCTTCGTCGCCGGTGGCGACGTCGAATATGGCCGCTCGGGCAATCCGACCTGGACTGCCTTCGAAGACACCCTCGGCGCACTTGAGGGCGGACAAGCCCTGGGCTACTCCTCCGGTCTGGCCGCGGTCGCCACCCTGCTGGATTTGGTGGCTCCTGGCGGCACCGTGGTCGCGCCCCGAGGGTGCTACAACGGCGTGCTCAGCCAACTCTTCGACTTGGAGTCGCGCGGTCGGCTCCGTGCCGTCGTACTCGATCCGACGGATACGGCAGCCTGGGTGGCGGCCTGTGCGGAAGCCGATTTGGTCTGGCTGGAGTCCCCCACCAATCCGATGCTGCATGTCATGGACCTGTCGACGGTGATTGACGCTGCCCGGGCGGCCGAGGCTTATGTGGCTGTCGACAACACGTTCGCCACTCCCCTGCGGCAACGTCCCCTCTCCCTCGGCGCCGACTTGGTGGTGCACTCGGTGACGAAGTACCTCGCCGGCCACTCAGATCTGCAGATGGGCGCGATCATCACCGCCGATCCGGAGTTGTACGACGTGCTCCGCCGCCGCCGTGAACTCCAAGGTGCCATCCCGGGAGCCTTCGAGTCCTGGCTGGCCCTGAGGGGCGTCCGCACACTAGGCGTGCGACTAGATCGTTCGGAAGCCAATGCCACGGAGTTGGCCAACCGCCTAGCCGGGCACTGCCAGGTGAGCCGGGTCCGCTATCCGGGTTGGGGTGGCATCGTCAGCGTGGAGTTCGGCGGAGACGTCGAGGTAGCCGATCGGCTCACCTCGCGCACCACCCTGTGGACCCACGCCACCTCATTGGGCGGAGTGGAGTCCACATTTGAGCGACGTCGGCGCTGGAAGGCCGAGTCAGCCGTCGTACCCGAAGATCTGGTGCGGCTCAGCGTCGGCATCGAAGACGTCGAAGACCTCTGGGCCGACCTGACTCAAGCGCTGACCTGAGAGTCAGTCGCGCTCTGACTTCGGGGCCCGATTGATGAATGCGTCAAGCACATCCATCGCCGTGATGTTGCCCTGAATCACCTCGTCGACCTGCTCGGCGATCGGGGCGTCGATCCCATTGCGGTGCGCTAGATCGCGAATCGAGGCGCATGATTTGGCCCCTTCAGCCACCTGACGAGTCGAGGCATAGATCTGCTCGGCGGTCATTCCCTGCCCCAACTTCTCGCCGAACGTGCGGTTGCGCGACAGAGGTGAGGAGCAGGTAGCCACGAGGTCGCCCAGGCCGGCCAGGCCCATCAAGGTGAGCGGCTCGGCGCCCAATGCCTGCGCCAATCGCGCGGTCTCGGCGAGCCCCCGGGTGATCAAGGACGCGGTGGTGTTGTCACCGAAGCCAAGTCCGACCGCGATCCCGACACACAAACCCACGACGTTCTTGTAGGCACCGCCCATCTCACAGCCCACCACGTCATGACTGGTGTAGGGACGGAAGGCACGCGTGTGGCACGCCGCCTGGATCCGCTGTGCGACCGACTCATCGGCGCAGGCAACCACCGAGGCCGCAGGCTCACGGCGGGCGATCTCCTTGGCCAAGTTCGGGCCACTGACCACCGCGATCCGCTCCGGTCCAGCACCGGTGACCTCGCCGATCACTTCGCTCATCCGCTTCACGGTGCCTAGTTCAACCCCCTTCATCAACGAGATGAAGACGGTCTTGGAGTCGACATAGGACGCCCACTCGGTCAAGTTGGCGCGCAGCGTCTGCGAAGGCACGGCCAGCACCATGAAGTCGGCTTCGTGCAGTGCCTGCTCGTGGTCATGTGTAGCGGTCACCGACGGCGGAATCTCGATGCCCGGCAAATAGTCGGTGTTCTCTCGGCGAGAGTTGATGTTGTCGCAGATCTCTTGACGTCGCCCCCATAGGGTCACGTCGTTTCCTGCGTCAGCCAGAACCAGGGAGAATGCCGTGCCCCAGGATCCGGCACCAAAGACCGCGATCTTGCTCATCTGGCCCGCTTCTCCTTGTTGGGATTGCCGATCTGTTTGACTCCGGCCTTGCGTGGATCGAAGCGTACGGCGGGTGGCTGCTCATGCCGCAGCGATGCCACGATGTCGGTGATCGCCGCCATGATCCGCTCAGTGGCCTCGTGCAAAACCTCGTTGGTCAGCGGTTTGCCGCGCAGATCTTCAAGATCAACCGGGTCGCCGGCCTTGATATAGATCCGCTTGCGCGGAAAGAGCTTCGGCTTGTGGGAATAAGGCGGCAGCACCGCCTCCGGACCCCACTGACCGATCGGGATCACCGGGCATCCGGTGGTGAGCGCCACCCGGGCCGCCCCCGTCTTGCCGGTCATCGGCCACAGATTGGGGTCGCGAGTCAACGTTCCCTCTGGATAGATCGTCACTGCCTCTCCGGCCTGCACGGCCGAGACCGCGGCCTGGAAGGCGCTGGCCGCATCGGTGGTGAGTCGCTTCACCGGAATCTGCTTGGCCCCCTTGGCGATGTGCTTGATCACCGGGGTGTCGAAGATTTCCTCTTTGGCGAGGTAGCGCACCACCCGTCCATGGTCATAGACAAACAGGCCCAAGGTGAGTGGGTCGATGTGCGACACGTGGTTGGGGGTGAGCACGCACCCGCCGTGAGCCGGGATCTTCTCGCCGTCGATCCACACGCATTTGGTGAGTGCACGGAACGTCGGCTTGACCACGCCAACTGCGGTGGCGAAGGCCCACCCCAACTTGTGCGGCACGTCGCGGTGCTTCAGCATTCGTCCTCCCTGATGGTCACCACACCCTAGTGCGACGTAGCCAGATCGGGGCAGCAGGCGTCAGCGGAACGCGGCGTGTCCGGTCAGAGCTTGGCCAAGCACCAACGTGTGCATCTCGACAGTGCCTTCATAGGTGAGCACGGATTCGAGGTTGTTGGCGTGTCGGATCACTGGGTATTCGAGCGAGATTCCGTTGGCGCCCATGATCGTGCGGGCGGTGCGACAGATCTCCAATGACTCCCGCACGTTGTTCAGTTTGCCCATCGAGACCTGGACAGGCAGCAGAGTGCCCGCGTCTTTGCGGCGGCCCAGATGGAGCGCCAGCAGTTGGCCCTTGGTCAACTCCAACGACATGTCGGCAAACTTGGCCTGGGTGAGTTGGAAGGCGCTGATCGGCTTGCCGAACTGAACCCGGTCCCCGGCGTACGACAAAGCCGCCTCCAGTGAACTGCGGGCCGCTCCCAGTGCACCCCAGACAATCCCGAAGCGGGCCTCGTTGAGACACGACAACGGGCCCTTGAGTCCACGGACCTCAGGAAAGACCGCGTCTGCGGGCAAGCGCACCCCGTCGAGCACAAGTTCACTGGTCACTGACGCGCGTAGCGACAGTTTGTGTTTGATCTCGGGCGCAGAGAATCCCGGCGTGTCCGTGGGTACGACGAACCCGCGAATCCCCTCCTCCGTGGCTGCCCAGACCACAGCCACGTCGGCAATCGAGCCATTGGTGATCCACATCTTGCGACCGTCGAGCACCCAGTCGTCTCCGTCACGAACAGCGCGCGTGCGCATGCCGCCTGGGTCGGAGCCATGGTCGGGTTCGGTCAAACCGAAGCAGCCCACCGCGTCGCCGGTGGCCATGCGCGGCAGCCATTCCTGCTTCTGCTCTTCGGTGCCCCACTGCCAGATCGCAAACATCGCCAGCGAACCCTGCACCGAGACCATCGAGCGAACTCCGGAGTCGCAGGCCTCCAACTCGATGCAGGCCAGGCCGTAGTCGACCGCACTCATGCCCGCGCAGCCATAGCCCTCCAAGTGCATCCCGAGCAGGCCCATTTCGCCGAAGGACTTCAGCAGCGCCCGCGGGTCGTCGATCGTGCCGCGCTCAAACCAGTCCGCGACATAGGGTTGAGCCACCTGCTCGACCAATTGACGCACGCTGGCCCGCACGTCGCGCTCGTCCTGAGTGAGCAGGTCGTCGATGCCTGCCGGGTCGTGAACGTCGAAGGACGGCAGTGACGTTGAGGTGCTCATCGATTCTCCTTGTCGAGACTTGCTCTGATCTGTTCGCTGTGTTCGCCGAGCCCCGGCGGCGGTGTCGGGGTGGGCAGGACGCTACGACCCCAGGTGATCGGGTGCCGAATCTGGGGGGCATGCCCCTCACCGAGGTTCACCGTAGGCTCAAGGCCGAGGCTAGCGGCTCGGTCGATCGCGGCACCGATATCAGCCACCGGACCGGCGGCTACGCCGCGGGCGTTGAGGGCTTCGCTCCACATCGCCACTGGTTGGTGGCCCAGAGCGGCTTCAAGGGCTGCGATGAGGTCCGATCGATGCGCCACCCGTTGCGGATTGGTGCTAAAGCGCTCATCGGTCGCCAACTCCGGCACCCCGAGCACCTCAGCTACCTTGGCAAACTGGCCGTCGTTGCCGCAGGCCAGCGCCACCAGACCGTCGGCGCATTGCAAGGTCTCGTAGGGCGCGATCGAAGGGTGCTGGTTAGCCATTCGTCCGGGGCTGCGCCCCGTCGTGAGATACGACGAGCCCTGGTTGACCAACGACCCGAGAAGGCTGGACAGCAGATTCACTTCCACTCGTTGGCCACGACCGCTGTTGCCACGCTCGTGCAAGGCCGCCAAGATCGCGATCACCGCGTCTTTGCCGGTCAACACGTCGACCAGCGCGACACCGACCTTGGTCGGCTCTCTCTCGGGGTCCCCGGTGATCGACATCAGGCCCCCGACGGCCTGCACGACGAAGTCGTAGCCGGGGAGTGAGGCCCCTTCTTGGCTGCCGAATCCGGTGATTGAGCAATACACGACTCCCGGGTTGGCCTGCGCGATCTCGTCGTACCCAAGACCAAGGCGGTCCATGGTGCCGGTGAGAAAGTTCTCCACGACCACGTCGGCCTCGGCGGCGAGTCTGCGCGCCACCGCCAAGTCGTCAGGGTCGCGCAGGTCGAGTTCGATCGAGCGCTTCGAGCGGTTCACCGAGGCGAAGTACGACGAGCCGTGCTCACTCCACGGCGGGCCCCACTGACGGGTGTCGTCACCAACCCCGCGCCGCTCCACCTTGATCACGTCGGCGCCGAGGTCGGCCAACGTCATCGTGGCCAGCGGACCGGCCAGCACACGGGAGAAGTCCGCCACCTTCACTCCGGACAGCGGCACCTCGGCCGAACGCTTGCTCATCGAACCTCCTCCAGACAGAGCCTACGACCGCTCCACCTGGAGCCGGTGGCTGAGCAGCGACCACAGGTCGCGCACGACGAAGCCACCCCTCGTCTCGTCGTACGCCGCCACCGGCGGCTGCTCGACGACCAACCAACCCCCACCACCGGCGGCTGCACAACGACCAAGCCCCCCAACGGTGGCTGAGCAGCGACCACAGGTCGCGCACGACGAAGCCACCCCTCGTCTCGTCGTACGCCGCCACCGGCGGCTGCTCGACGACCAACCAACCCCCACCACCGGCGGCTGCTCGAAGACCAAGCCAAGTCCATGTGGCGGGAGGGGCTGATTTGAGATGATTCGGGGGTGCCATTTGCCCTCGTCGTCCCTGCCAAGGAGTTGGCGCACGCCAAATCGCGTCTTGAGATAGGCGCGAGGCGGCGTTCGCTGGCCGTCGCCTTCGCAGCCGATGCAGTGGCGGCGGCGGTCCAGTCGGAGCAGGTGAGCGCGGTCTACGTGGTCACCGACGATCCCGCCCTTGCCGACATCGCGCGGGTGCTTGGCGCGGTGGTGCTCCCCGATGAGGGGCATGGCGACCTCAACGAAGTACTTCGGGCGGCGGTCGGTCGCCTCCCGCACAGCGCTGTCGCCGCGATGTGCGCCGACCTCCCTTGCCTGACCACTGATCACCTCTCGGCCGCCCTGGAGGAGATGCCCCGTCGCGGGATGGGGTTCGTCCCCGACCACGTCGGCACGGGTACGACGTTGCTAGCTGCCCGCAACGTCGCTGAGTTCAATCCGCAGTTCGGTCCGGGCTCATGCGCGGCCCACCTCAATGCTGGGGCGATTGAGTTAGCTGCAGGTCAGACACTGCGCCTCGACGTCGACACCATGGCCGACTTGGCCGCAGCGCGCCACCTCGGCGTCGGGTTGCACACCAAACGGGTCCTCGACGCTGACGACTAACCGGTCTTGGCGGTCTTGGCCGACTTGGTCGGCTTCGACTTCACCGGCGCCGGCGCCTTGACCGCCTTCTTCGTTGACGACTTCTTGCCTGCGGCCTTGGCTGCGGGCGCCTTCTTGGCAGTTGCCGCCTTCTTCGAGGAGGCCGCCTTCTTCGATGATCCGGACTTCTTCACCTTGGCAGGCGGTGGCACCGGTGCGGTCGCTGGCGGGGCTGGCGGAACCTCACGTTTGCCGGACACGATCGCTCGCAACTGAGTGCCGGGGGTGAAGCGAGCCACCGCCGTCGCCTGCGCTTGGATCCGCTCGCCCGTCCGGGGGTTGCGCACCCACCGTGCCTTAACCGACCGCCGCCAGAAAGTGCCGAATCCCAAGATGGCCACCTTGTCGCCTTTGGCAAGGGTGGCCGTCAGCACGTGGGTGACAGACCTCAACGCGTGCTCGGCGGCAACTTTGTCGCCGTCATAGTGCGCCGACAGCGCGTTGATCAGTTGTTTCCTATTCATCGACCTTAGGAGTGCTGAGTGACCGGCTTCCACGAGGGCCGGGTGGCCTCGAAGGCGCTGATGTCCGCCTCATGGCCCAGCGTAATCCCGATGTCGTCTAGCCCTTCGAGCAGGCGCCACCTGGTGTAGTCATCGATGTCGAAGGAGGTTTCGATCGCCGAAGCCCCCTCCCCTGCCTTCACTGTGCGAGATTCCAGGTCGACGGTGATGGTGGCGCCGGGTTGGGTCTCGGTCAGGGTCCACAACTGGTCGATCACGTCCTGGCTGACCTGGGCGGTCAGCAGCCCAGCTTTGCCGGAGTTGCCGCGGAAGATGTCGGCGAACCGACTGCTCAGCACCACCTTGAACCCATAGTTCTGCAGCGCCCAGACCGCGTGCTCACGGGAGGATCCGGTGCCGAAGTCGGGTCCGGCCACGAGCACGCTGCCACCGTCGTACGCCGAGTTGTTGAGCACGAACTCCGGGTCGTTGCGCCAGGCCGAGAACAACCCATCTTCGAACCCTGAGCGGGTGACCCGCTTGAGGTAGACCGCGGGGATGATCTGGTCGGTGTCGACGTTGCTGCGGCGCAGCGGGACGCCGATGCCGGTGTGGTTGTCGAACTTGTCCATCGTCAGGCTCCTTAAACGGCTTGATCGGCCAGATCGGCGGGCGAGGAGAGGGTGCCGCGCACCGCGGTCGCGGCGGCGACTGGCACCGACACCAAGTGAGTGCGCCCACCCTTGCCTTGGCGGCCCTCGAAGTTGCGGTTGGAAGTTGAGGCGCTGCGCTCGCCGGGGGCCAACTGGTCGGGGTTCATCCCCAAACACATCGAGCAACCCGCTCCACGCCATTCGGCACCTGCCGCGGTGAACACCTCGTGCAGACCCTCGCTCTCGGCTTGCATGCGCACCCGCACACTGCCTGGTACGACGAGCAGCCGAGTCCCCTCGGCCACCTGACGCCCCTTGAGGATCGATGCGGCCAGGCGGAGGTCCTCGATGCGGCCGTTGGTGCACGACCCCACGAAGACAGTGTCGACCTTGATGTCGCGCAGCGGTGTGCCTGCCTCCAACCCCATGTAGGTCAGCGCCTTCTCACAGGCGAGTGCGTCGGAAGGGTCGGCGAAGTCAGTCGGTGCTGGCACGGTGGCGCCCAGGGGTGCCCCCTGACCAGGGTTGGTGCCCCAGGTGACAAACGGGGTGATCGTGCTGGCGTCGAGCATAATCTCGGCGTCGAAGGTGGCGTCGTCGTCGGTGACCAATGTGCGCCAGTGCGCGACGGCGGCATCCCAATCGGCGCCAGTGGGCGCCTCCGGGCGGCCCTGCAAGTAGTCGAAGGTGGTCTGGTCGGGGGCGATCAGACCAGCCTTGGCACCCCACTCGATGCTCATGTTGCAGATCGTCATGCGGGCTTCCATCGACAGCGCTCGGATCGCCTCGCCGCGGTATTCGACGATGTAGCCCTGCCCGCCGCCCGTGCCGGTGTGGGTGATCAGGGCGAGCACCAAGTCCTTTGCGGTGACACCCTCAGGCAAGGTCCCGTTGACGGTGACTGCCATGGTCTTGGGTCGTGCCTGAGGCAGGGTCTGGGTGGCCAGCACGTGCTCGACCTCAGAGGTGCCGATGCCGAAGGCGATCGAACCGAATGCGCCGTGGGTGGAGGTATGGGAGTCGCCGCAAACAATGGTCATGCCCGGCTGGGTCAGCCCCAATTGGGGACCCACCACGTGCACGATCCCCTGCTCGACGTCGCCGAGGGGGTGCAGTCGCACGCCGAATTCCGCGGCGTTCTTGCGCAGCGTCTCGACCTGGGTCCGGCTGACCGGGTCCACGATCGGCTTGTCCCAGTCCAGGGTCGGCACGTTGTGATCCTCGGTGGCGATGGTGAGGTCAGGTCGTCGTACCTTGCGGCCGCTGAGACGCAGCCCATCGAAGGCCTGCGGAGAGGTGACTTCGTGGATCAGGTGAAGGTCGATGTAGAGCAAGTCGGGCTCGCCTTCGGCAGTGCGTACGACGTGCTCGTCCCAGATCTTCTCCGACAGGGTCTTCCCCATCGTCACTTCCTTCCTCTGATTTGCTATCCCATAGTGTGAGACGGCAGTATTGCCATATGGACAACAGTAGCGGAGTCGGCGTACTCGACAAAGCCGCCATCGTGCTGACGGCCCTGGAGAGCGGCCCGGCCACCCTGGCTGGCCTGGTCGCCGCCACTGGACTGGCTCGCCCCACGGCCCATCGACTAGCTGTCGCCCTGGAACACCACCGCTTGGTTGCCCGTGACATGCAGGGGCGCTTCGTGCTTGGACCCCGCCTCAGCGAACTTGCCGCCGCAGCCGGCGAGGACCGCCTTCTAGCCACTGCGGGTCCGGTGCTCGCTCGCCTGCGCGACATCACTGGCGAGAGTGCGCAGTTGTGGCGCCGCCAAGGCGACGACCGAGTCTGTGTTGCCGCCGCAGAACGTCCTAGCGGTCTGCGCGACACCATCCCGGTGGGTTCGCAACTGACCATGCGGGCTGGCTCTGCCGCCCAGGTCTTGCTGGCCTGGGAGGACCCGGAGCGCATGCACCGCGGTTTGCAGAACGCCGCCTACTCCGCGACAGCCCTGGCTGGAATCCGTCGCCGCGGCTGGGCCCAGTCGATCGGCGAACGCGAACAAGGCGTCGCCTCGGTCTCGGCCCCAGTCCGCTCCCCCTCAGGCAAGGTGATCGCCGCAGTCTCGGTCTCCGGCCCCCTAGAACGCCTCTCCCGCCAACCCGGCCGCATGCACGCCCCGGCAGTGCTGGCAGCAGCCGAACGCCTCTCCGAGGCCCTCCGACGCGCAGCCGCCGCCGACTAGGCGGCGTGCACCTACCTGCCGGTTGAGCTTGTCGAACCACACCGACGCGCAGCCGCCGCCGACAAGGCGGCGTGCACCTACCTGCCGGTTGAGCTTGTCGAAACCACACCGACGCGCAGCGACCCGATGAACCGCCCAACCCAGTGGTCTCGTCGTACGCCCCGGCTACGCCGAGGCTGCTCGACCACCCAATGCCGCCGACCAGGCACCGACCGCTGATTGAGCAGCCGCCACAGGCGGCGTGACGAAACCTCGAACTCACACCAACCCAGTGGTCTCGTCGTACGCCCCGGCTACGCCGAGGCTGCTCGACCACCCAATGCGCCTGCGCACGCCCACCCCAACACAACCAGCGGTCCCGTCGCAGGCCCCGGCTCCGCCGAGGCTGCTCGACCACCCAATGCTGCCTACTAGAACAGCGCGTCTTGTTCGAGGTCGAGCA
>WBZP01000261.1_pt1 | contig 72427 bp, 71 predicted proteins | sample 5204301 | NCBI WGS metagenome assembly WBZP01 (sample SAMN12412401, study PRJNA552823) | activated sludge metagenome | isolation source: activated sludge from nitrification reactor of wastewater treatment plant... | place: USA: Pennsylvania | collected 2017 | reverse complement strand
CGACTGCTCATCGGAGACGGCGAAGAGCCCGAGGTGTGAGCGTGCCCGACCTGCCGGGTCGACTCGCTCAGCCGGGCGGCCCGGCGGTGCGGCCACGGATCAACTCGGTGGGCAGGATCTCGTTGACCGGCAGGCCCGAGCGCGGCGGGTTCTGCAGTATCCGCCCGGCGACGCGGCCCTTCTCCACGCTGGGCTGCGCCACCGTCGTCAGGCCACGCTTGATCGCCTCGGGAATGCCGTCGAATCCGGTGACCGTCATCCGGCCGGGCACATAAATGCCCCGGGCGCGCAGGAAGTCCATCGCCGAGATCGCCAGTACGTCGGCGGTGCACATCAGCGCCGTGATGCGCGGGTTGGTCGCCAACGCCAATTCCGCTGCGGCCCCACCGGATTCGGGCCCACGTTCGGAACTCTCGACGACGGTGAGCGAATCGACATCCAGACCCGCCGCGGCGAGCGCGTCGCGCACCCCGCCGATGCGTTCAGCCTGCACCCGGAACGGGGTGTTCCGGATGCGGGCGCCATCGGCGATGTGAACCGAACACTCGCCGTCGTCGCGGTCATCACCGAGTTTCATTGTCAGCAGACCGATTTCGCGGTGACCGAGGGAGACGACGTGGTCGGCCAGTTCCCGCATCGCCCTCCGGTCGTCGATCCCGACCCGTGACGCGCCGGGGACGCCGGTGGGCTGATCGACGACCACCACCGGCAGGTGGCGCTGCAGCACGAGTTGCAGATAGGGGTTGTCGGCGGCGGCGGCGTAGACCACGAAGCCGTCCACTCCGGCAGACAGCACGGCGCCGGACCCCTCGGCGACGCTGCGGCGCGGGCCGGCAGCCACCAGCAGCAGGCCCTGGCCGACCTCCTCGCAGGATTCGGCGAGGCCGGCGACGAAGTTCAGGGCCGCGGGGTCGCTGAATGAATAGGTCAGCGGCTCGGTGACGACCAGTCCGACGGCGCCGGCCCGACGGGTGCGCAGGGACCGTGCGACGGGATCGGGACCCGGGTATCCCAGTCGCTTGGCGGTGGCGAAGATTCGTTCGCGCAGATCGGCCGACAGCTGATCCGGCCGGTTGTAGGCGTTGGAGATCGTGGTCCGGGAGACCTTGAGTTCGGCCGCCAACGAAGCCAGGGTGGCCCGTCGCCGGGGCGTGGGACTCCGCGACATGCTCTACGAGGCTAGCGGATCGTGTGTCCGGGTTGGGTTCCCGCGCCGCCGTGGCCGGCCCGCGGCGGCGGCCGCTGGTCCGGTCCGGCCGAACGTCCGAGGCGCTGCGCGGCCAGCCACACGACGAACCAGATGACACTGCCGATCGTGACGATCAGGAAGCTCGGCGGCATGTTGAGCATCGCCGACAGTGCCAGTCCGACCCACACCGCGGTCAGCGCCAGCACGGTCGAGACGGCGATCGCCGCCGTGGGTCGCGCGGTCAGCATGATCGCGGTGGCGGCCGGGGTGACCACGAGGGCGAACAGCAGCAGCGTCCCGACGGCCTGCACCGCCATGGTGACCGACAGGCCCAGCAGCGCCATGAAGATGACCGACAGCATCCGCACCGGAACCCCCTTGGCCTCGGCGACCACCGGGTTGACCGACGCGAACAGCAACGGCCGGAACACGAACGTGATCACCACGGCCAGGACCGCGACGGCCACGGCGAACATCACCAGCTGTCGGCCGGTGACCGCGAGCAGGTTGCCGAACAGGACGTTGGTCACGGTGCTGCTGCTGCGGGTGGCCAGCGAGCTGAAGAACAGCCCCAGCCCGGTGGCGGCGGCCAGCACCGTGCCGGTGGCGACCTCCCGTTCGTCGGCACGCTTGCCCAGGGCGCCGATCACCAGCGCGCCGCCGATACAGAACACCGCGAGCCCGGCGGTCACCGGCAGGCCGACCAGGACGGCTCCGGTGGCCCCGGGAAAACCGATGTGCGCCAACGCGTGTGCTGCGAACGCATTGTTTCGGACGACGATGAAGTAACCGATGAACCCCGCCGCCAGTGCCACCAACGTGCCCCCGAGCAAAGCGTTGCGCATGAACGGCGAGGTGAGGATCTCCCACCAGTCCGGCCGGTAGCCGATGGCCATGAGACGTGTCGGCATCAGATGCTCCGCATGTAGAGGTCGCCCTGCGGGGTGTGCACCACCTGGATCGACGTGCCGTACAGGTGGCTGAGCAGATCTTCGTTGACCACCTCGTCCATTGTGTCGAAGTGCGCGTGCCCGTCGAGCAGGTAGATGGCACTGTCCAGTACGCCCAACAGCGGGTTGAGGTCGTGGGCGACCACCAGGATCGTGACGCCGAACTGGTCGCGGACGCGGGCCAGCAGCGTCACGAGCTCGCGCTGGTTGCGCAGATCCAGAGCGGACAGCGGTTCGTCGAGGATCAGCAGTTTCGGCCGGCCGACGAGGGCCTCGGCGATCGCGACGCGCTGCCGTTGGCCACCGGACAGCTGCGAGAGCCGCCGGTGCGCGAACGGGGCGGCGCCGACGGCGTCGAGAGTCTCCACGACACGATGCCGCTCGTCGGCGCTCGCGGACCCGAAACCCCACCGGTTGCCGATCAGTCCGAGCATCACCGCGTCGCCGGCGCGGATGGCGTTGCCCGGTGCGGCGGCATAGTTCTGCGGGACGTAGCCGATTTCGGCTACCGAAGTGGCCTCGCCCGCCGGCCGGCCCAGCACCTCGACGGTGCCCGAGGCAACTGGGACGAGCCCGAGGACCACCTGCAACAGGGTGGTCTTCCCCGATCCGTTCGATCCGATGACCGCGGTGATGCCCCCGGCCGGAACCTCGAACGTGCCCTCCGACCAGATCAGCCGGCCGTCCCGGACGACGCTGACGTCGTCGAAAACCAGGGCCGGCGGCTCAGATGCCGACACCGAGAGCCTTGGCGAGGGCAGTCAGTTGGTCCATCTGCCAAGACTCGAACGTCTTCGCTCCCGGCGCCACCGTTTCGGTGACCTCGACTACCGGGACCCCGGCCGCCACGGCGGCGGCACGGATCTGCTGTGGCAGCGCACCTTCGGTCTGGGTGTTGTAGATGAGGACGTCGACTCCCTTGTCGGCCAACAATTTCAGGAACGCGCTGAGGTCCCCGGGCGAGGGTTCGGCCCCGTTGCCGGCGGCAGCCCGGTATCCCGGCGGTGTGCGGTCCCGCAGGCCGGCCGCGGCAGCCATGTCGTCGAAGACGCTCTCGGTCGCGGCATAGGAATAACCCGGCTTTGGCGCACCCTTCCTGATGGCGGCTATCGCGGCGTGGTAGGGCTTCAGCGCGTCGACGAAGTCGGTGTGACGATCCGTGAAATACGCGGCCGCGCCCGGCGAGAGCTCGCTCAGCTCGGCCGTGACCGCGTCAGCGAACGCGACGACGGCGGCCGGGTCGTACCACGCGTGCGGGTTTTCGGCGTCCGCGCGGACGGCGGTGACGACGGGCGCCGTCGGCGCCGATCCGGCGGCGAGCCTGGCGGCCCACTCGTCGTAGTGGCCACCGTTGACCACCACGAGTTGGGCGTCGCGGAATGCGATCGCGTCGGCAGGGGTGGGTTCGTAGTCGTGCGGGTCCGCCGCAGAGCCGGCCAGGACCGTGTTGACCCGGGCACAGTCGCCGCCCAGTTCGGAGACGATGTCGCCCCACTGGTCGACGCTGACGACGACGTCGACCGGGCTGACCGGGCAGTCCCCGCTGGGCGCCGCCGACTTGGTTCCAGCCGAGCAGGATGCCAGACCGGCAGACAGCGCGAGCAGCGCGACGGCGGCGGACATCCTCACGCCGCTAATGGTAACCGTTTTCAATAACTCTCGGCCACGCGGACGGTTCGCGCTCAGCGCATAGGCTGATGTGCCATGACGGTGCGCGTCGATCTCAACGCCGATCTGGGCGAGGGCTTCGGCATGTGGCGCCTCGGTGACGACGAGGCCATGCTCCAGATCGTCACCAGCGCGAACCTGGCCTGCGGCTTCCACGCGGGCGATCCGGCCGGCCTGCGCCGAGTGTGCGAACAGGCCGACGCGGCCGGCGTCCGGATCGGCGCCCAGGTCGGTTATCGCGACCTGGCCGGGTTCGGGCGGCGCTACATCGATGTTTCCGACGACGACCTTGTCGCCGACGTCATCTACCAGATCGGCGCGCTACAGGCCCTGGCCCGATCGGTCGGAACCACAGTCACCTACGTCAAACCACACGGCGCGCTGTACAACACGATCGTCGCGGACACCAGGCAGGCGGACGCCGTCGCCCGAGCGGTGGCGGCCGTCGACCCGAGCCTGCCGGTGCTCGGCATGGCCGGATCGGCGTTCTTCGCCGCGGCGCGGCGCCTCGGGTTGCGCACCGTCGCCGAAGCATTCGCCGACCGCACCTACCGAGCCGATGCCACCCTGGTACCCCGCACCGAACCGGGCGCGGTGCTGCACGATGCCGACGAGATCGCCGACCGCGTCGAACAGATGGTGAGCACCGGAACGGTCGACTCGGCAGACGGCTCACCCGTTGTCCTGGACGTGGAATCCGTGTGTGTGCATGGCGATTCACCCGGTGCGGCACAGATCGCCCGGGCGGTACGCACCCGCCTGGAACGGCGTGGTGTACGCCTGGAAGCGTTCTGCTGATGCGTCCGCGCCCCGGCCGGCCCGACATCGCCGACCACGCCGGCCTGTTCGCAGTCCCCGCCGCCGACGACGCCAGCGCGCTGACCGTCACCTGGGCCGGCGTTTCGACCCTGTTGATCACCGATGGGGAATCGGCGCTGCTGACCGACGGCTTCTTCACGCGCCCTTCGATGCCCCGGGTCGGATTGGGCCGGATCGGCCCGAGCGCACCCCGCATCGACGGCTGCCTGGCCCGTCTCGGTGTGCGCCGACTGGACGCGGTCCTGCCGGTGCACACCCACTACGATCACGCACTGGATTCGGCCGCGGTCGCCGAACGCTGCGGGGCCACGCTGGTCGGCGGTGTCTCGGCGGCGAACATCGGCCGGGGCCAAGGACTTTCGCCGGAGCGGATCGTCGTCGCCGAACCGGGGGTACCGTTTGGGCTCGGCGCCTTCGACCTCACGCTCATCGAATCCCACCACTGCCCGCCGGACCGCTTCCCGGGCGTCATCACCGCACCGCTGCGGCCGCCCGTTCGCGTATCGGCGTTCCGTTGCGGCGAGGCCTGGTCGGCCCTCATGCACCATCGGCCCAGCGGCCGGCGCGTTCTGGTCCAGGGCAGCGCGGGATATCTGCCCGGTGTGCTGCAGGGGCAGCGTGCGGAGGTCGCCTATCTCGGGTTGGGCCAGTTGGGCATTCAGCCGCAGCGGTATCTCGTCGAGTACTGGACCGAGACGGTCCGCGCGGTCGGCGCGCACACGGTGATCGGCATCCACTGGGACGATTTCTTCCGGCCGCTGTCGAAACCGTTGCGCGCGTTGCCATATGCCGTCGACGACCTGGACACCTCGCTTCGCGTCCTCGGTGAGCTCGCTCGCGCCGACGGTGTGCGGTTGCTGCTGCCGACCGTGTGGCGCCGTGAGGACCCGTGGCTGCGCTGATCCTGTCGCTGACCCTGCTGCTGATCGTCCTGGCGTTCGCCATCGCCCGCCCCGAGGGCTGGCCGGAGGCCGCTGCGGCACTGCCCGCGGTGGCGATACTCGTCGCGGCCGGGGCGATCTCGTCACACGATGCGCTCGCCGAGGTGCAGCGCCTGCTGCCGGTGGTCGCGTTCCTGGGCGCGGTGCTCATGCTGGCCAAGGTGTGCGACGACGAGGGGTTGTTCGACGCGCTGGGCGCGATGATGGCGCGGCGCAGTTCCGGGCAGCCGGTGCGGATGCTGGGTCAGGTTTTCGTCGTCGCGGCGGCCACCACGGCGGTGCTGTCGCTGGACGCCACGATCGTCCTGCTCACCCCTGTCGTATTGGCCACGGCCCGCCGGATCTCCGTGCCGCTGCGGCCGCATGCCTATGCGACGGCACATCTTTCGAACACCGCGTCGCTGCTGCTGCCGGTCTCCAATCTGACGAACCTGTTGGCGTTCGCCGCCGCCGGTGTGTCCTTCACGCGGTTCACGGCCCTGATGGCCGGGCCGTGGCTGATCGCGATCGCCGCCGAGTACGCGCTGTTCCGGTGGTTCTTCGCCGCCGACCTGAGGCCCGTCGACGCGACGGACCCGGTGGACACGCCGAGCCTGCCGGTCTTCGTCCTGGTGGTGCTCGCCCTGACCCTGGCCGGGTTCGCGGTGACGTCGTTCCTCGGGCTGGCGCCGTTCTGGGCCGCGGCGGCGGGCGCGGCGGTCCTGGGGACGCGCGGCCTGGCCCGGGGCACCAGCACCTTGCCGGGCCTGGCGCGTTCGGTCCACTTCGCGTTCCTGATGTTCGTGCTGGCACTCGGAGTGGTGGTGCGCGCCGTGATGGACAACGGCCTTGCCGATTGGATGGGCCGTGTCGTGCCGGACGACAGCGGACTCGCCGCCTTGCTGGGCATCGCGGCACTTGCCGCCGTGCTGGCCAACCTGGTCAACAACCTGCCCGCGGTACTGGTCCTGCTGCCACTCGTAGCAGCCACCGGTCCGGCCGCGGTGATGGCAGTGCTGATCGGCGTGAACATCGGCCCGAACCTGACCTATGTCGGATCGCTGGCGAACCTGCTGTGGCGGCGAGTCCTTGGCGCACAGGGAATTTCGGCGAACACGAGGGAGTTCAGCGCACTCGGCGCGCTGACCGTTCCGGTGTCACTGGTGCTGGCGGTGCTGGCGCTGTGGGCCGGCGTCCGGCTGCTCGGGGTGTGAGGGATTTCAGAGCGCCGCCGGCTTGGCCGGGCCGGAGTAGACCTCGAAGAACCGCGCCGCCATCTCGGCGGGTATCGCCAGGTTGGCGTCGTGGTCGCTGCGCACGCAGACCAGGCTGGGGCCGTCGTGCTCCCGTGCGCGTTCGATCGCGCCATCGAGTTCCTCGATGCGCTCCACGTATTCGCCGTGGCAGCCGAGCCCCTGCGCGACGACATCCCACCGGATCTGGCCCTGTGCGGTACCGAATGTGGTCCCGTACAAAGCCATTTCGTTGATCTCCTCCATCGTCCACGAACCCTCGGCGAACACGACGACGGTGAAATCGAGACCCTCGCGCGCTGCGGTCTGAAGCTCCATGACGTTGAAGCCCGCTGCGCCGTCGCCGGTGACGCAGACGACGTCACGCTCGGGTGCGCCGAGCTTGGCGCCGATCGCCGACGGGATCCCGGTGCCCAGCATCCCCAGCTCGAGGATCGAGTGATACGAGTGCGGGCGGGTGGGCGGCAGCACGCTGTAGGCCCACAGCGACGTGTTGCCACCGTCGACGGTGTACACCGCGTCCGGACCGAACGCCGCGCCGATGACGCCGAGCGCGTGCGCGGGATGGATGCCCGGGCCCTGCCACTGCAGGATCGGTTCCACCATCTGCGCCTGCACCTGCTCGTCGAGCGTGCGATAGCGCGCGAGGTCGGCCCCGTCGCGTGCGCCGAGGTCGGTGGCACGCAGCCGGGCGGCGATGCCGTCGAGCGCGGGCTTGGCGTCGGCGAGGATGCCCAGGTGCAGCGGGCGCGTCACGCCGAAATGGCGTGGGTCGATGTCGATCTGGATGAGCCGCTTGCCTTTTGGATCTCCCCAGTAGGTGTCGTAGGGAACGTCGAGATTGCCCATCCGTGAGCCGGCGACCAGCAACACGTCGGCCTCGCTGCGCGCAAGATCCCCTGCCGGGCCGAACCCGAATACGTGGTTGGGGTGATCGGCCGGAATGCTGGCCCGCCCGGCCATCGAGCCGATCGCCGGGCAGGCCAGCAGCTCGGCGATCTGCAGCACGGCATCGCGCGCGTCGGCGCGGTCGACGCCCGTGCCGGCGATCACCACTGGGCGCCGAGCGGCGGCCAGTAGTGCCGCCGCCTCGTCGAGCTGGTTCTCCGACGGCTGCGGGGCCCCGGCGCGAGATTCCGTCGGCGGCCACACCGGGGCGGTCTGCGGGTCGCCCACCTCGTAGAGGACGGGGGCCGGCAGCTCGACGTGGACCGGGCCGGGGCGGCCGTTGTGCATGTGCCGAAAGGCCAGCCGCAGCACCTCGGGGATTCGGGCCCATTCGAAGATCGGGCCGCCCCACTTCACGACGGGCCGGAACAGGTCGAGCTGGTCCTGACCCTGAAACGTCGAGGGCGGCGAGGGGTAGACGATGCCCAGCCGGTGCTGCGAGGTGATCACCAGCACAGGCACGCCCTCGTGCAACGCGGTGACCACGCCGGGCACCAGGTTCGCCGCGCCGGGTCCGGGGTTGCCGAGTACGGCGGCGACCTTGCCGGTGGTCTTGTAGAGGCCCTCGGCCATGTGCACCCCCGCCGCCTCGTGGCGGATCGGCACCAGCCGGATGCCGTATGCGTCCAGTTGGGCCAGCAGCGGGTCGACCTCCGGGCACGGAAGGCCGAACAGGAACTCGATTCCCTCGGCCTGCAGTGCGCGGGCGAACAGCTCACCGCCGGTGATCTCGGTCATCGCCAACCTCCCGATCGAATGTGGTTCAACGATGCCGCACGATCAGGTCCGCAGTCTCGATAACCGATGAGGAACCTCGCCAGGTCGGGATCTCTGTCCGCGGCGAGGGTTATCGCAGTGCTCGCCGCCCGTGTTCACGCCCTGGCCGACTACCGGGACCGCGTTCAGCGGTGCTCGGCACGGGAGTTGCGCGATCGCAGTGCATTCGCGCGTTCGGTGCGACTGGTGTCCGACGAGCAGGCACGAGACCTGCTGGCGGGAGGTGTGCGCCGCGACCGGCCCCTTAGGGGATGCCGAGACGGCGCGCCAGCACGGGTCCGCCGACCCGGGTGATGAAGCCGGGGTCGCCGCAGACGACGAGTTGGTCTCGGGCCCGGGACAACCCGACGTAGAGGCGCTCCCGGGATCGCTCGAAGGCACCGTGTTCGTTGACGACCAGGACGACCGCACGCCGTTCCAGCCCCTTGAAACCCAGGACGTGGCCGTAGAAGACCTGCTCGGCATCCCAGAAGCTGTCCCAGTATCTCTGGTTGCCCTGCTCTTGGCGTGCCGTCTGTTCCGGGTGGCGGCTGCCGGTGGTCAGCAGGGCGAGATCCTCGGGCCGCCAGCCCTGTTCGAGGAGTGTTTCGATCTGGTCGTCGCCGATGCTCACGGCGTCCTCGGTGGTGCAGGCCACGAACGTGACGTCGGGGCCGTCGCCGCCGAGGAAGCGCATCGGGTGATCGACCAGCGGCTGGAAGGCGGTGGCGATCTGGCGTGTGTTGCGGACGTTGTGGTCGAGGATCAACGGGACCAGGGGCACCGGCGGGGTGCCCTGCCGGTCGAACACCCGCTGGCCCTCGTCGCTGAACACGTAGATGCCGCCGGTCTCGTGGTCGCGCAGCGCGCCGAGGATCGGATCCCACCAGGCGTCGGCGAAGTCCTGGGCCTCGTCGACGACGACGGAGTCGAACTTGTGTCCGGGATCGAGGTTGGCGGCCAGCTCGGCCATCTGCCGGGGCAACTCGTTCTCCCAGAAGCGGCTGGCCCGCTCGTTGCGTTCGGATTCGTCAGGGCCTTTGGCTGCGCCCCATTGGATGCCGAGGGTGTGGAACTCGCCGACGTAGCCGGGTTGCTGCCGCCTGGGCCAATGCGCGCTGATGCGCTTGAGATAGGACGCCAGGCCGTGGGAGTAACAAACCAGCGCGACGCGCTGGCCCTGGGCGGCCAGCCGGCGGGCCTGTTCGACGGCCAGGAATGTCTTGCCGCTGCCCGCTCCCCCGCGCACTTCGACCCGGTTCAGCAGCCGGATGGCGTCGAGGATGACGGCCTGGTGCTCGGTGAGGATGTCGGCGGCGTCCTCGTTCTCCAGCGCTCTTGCCACGACGTCACGCTGCGGGAGGCCCCGCCCGCTGAGGGCGGTCCGGAGCTGCTCGATGCCGTGGTCGTTCAACAGCGGCCGCTCGAGGTGTTGCTCGGTGAGGACAGCGCGCAGCCGCACCGCCAGGTTGGGCAGCTCGGTGCGGTCGATGATCTTCCAGCGGGGACAGTCCGGGAGCCCGAAGTCCCGCGGCAGCTCGGTATTGGGCACGACGACGACGTGGTCCCAGCGCAGCCGGCCCTGTGTCCAGCGCGGGTCGCTCTCGATGAAGTCGCGCAGTGCGTAGCAGGCCTCGCGGGCCTGGCGGACGGGCTCGATCGTGAACTCGAGGCCACCGCGCTTCTGCCGCCAGCTGATGCCGTCGTGCCAGACCTCGCCGCCCTTGACCTCGATGCAGACGATGCCGGCGCCTTCGATGGCGACGACGAAGTCGATCTCGTGGTCCTTGAGATGGTCGGTGACGCGCTGGCCGGCGACGAGGAGGTCGTCGGGGAAGAGCTGCTCGGTCAGGAGTTGCCAGACGCGCTTCTCGGCGGAGCTGGCGAGGCGGGGATTTTCCGGGACGGTCAGCACCAAGGTGTCCGCAACTTCGGATCGGTGTCTTTCAGCCGCAGCCGCATCTCGAATCCTCCCCGCTCGGCACGTTCCCTTCGCGCCGCCCCGGTGATGGTATCGGGGGTGAGGTCATACGTTGCGGCAAGCGCGACGACGATCTCCACGACGTCGGCGAGTTCGACCGCCTCGTCGTGGCAATGCGCCACCCGCAGTTCGGCGGCCTCCTCCAACAGCTTGTCGTGGAGAGCCTTGCGGCAGGCCTGCTCGTCCAGTGTCGTTACGCGTGGCCTGCGGCCCGACCGCCGGATGATCTCGGGAATCCTGTCCCGAACAAGTCGCCCATCCGTGTCCCCCTTCGGCAATAATGCGCTCAGTCCTGTTCTACAGCCGGGGACCGACACGGGGGGACACGCGGTGGATCCGTTGCGGCTGGGCCAGCGTGTGGTGGCGATCCTGGAGACCGGGCTGCGCACCGCGACGTACAAGCTGGCGACGCTGATGGCGTTGACACTCCGACTCGACATCAGCTTCCCGCCGTGGTGGATGCGAAGCGATTGGCCGCCGGCGCGGGGAACGAACTCAAGGACTGTCGGACGCGTTGAACGGAAAGCACCATCCGGAAAGTTGAGCCAATAGAGCTTCTAACCCAGGACGAGCTGAATCCGGGGCCGGTCATTACCGGCACTGTAGCGAAGCTCAAACAGGTTGGGCATCAAGAAATTCAGCTCCCCGCCTCACGCCACCGCCGCCGCAAACGCTTGATACAGATCCCCCGGTAACGGCGTGTCCAGCTCCCAGGTGATGGCCATCGGCTTCTCACCGACGTGCCCGCGATAAGTCGCAGGCCCGAGGAACCAGAAGGCGCGGTCGTCGGCGCGCAATCGAGTGAACAGCATGATCGAACGACCGTCGCGTTCGTGGTTCCGGTATCGCAGACCGGTGTCGCTGTCGGCCCGGGTCATCGACTGGCTCTCCCAATGCATGAGGCTGCGGCTGATGGCGTAGTCACGGTAGCGGGTGGTCGGTGAGAAGGCGCCGCTGCTCTTGTCGAGCGTGAACGCCAACAGCTCGGCATCGGCACTCTTGGCTTCGTAAACGCCCTCCCGCCACGGGGGGACCGCGGCCCCATTCCCGATGTCGAAGGCGGCCAGGATCTCGATGCGCGTGTAGCGAGCGTGCACCTGCAGCGGAACGTCGGGATGCCGCTCGAGCGGGCCGTGTAGGTGGTCGACTCGATCGTCGAGTTCGACCAGGAGCTGGGCGAGTTCGGCGCGCACCTGCGGGTGCGACCAGACGAGGTCGACGCCGTCCTGCACCGAGTGGCCCTTGGTCAACACCTGATCGCCTAGGCCGGCGACGAGCATGCGCACCAGGCGCCGATCACGCTCCGCCATCGCGAAAACGTCAGGCGGCGTTGATGACTCGAGGAGGCGCCGGTAGGTGGCGATGCGCTCGTCGTCATCGATGTGCAGCAGCCGACCCAGCGCCCTGCGCAGCGGATTCTCATGCGCCCCAGCCGGCGCGATCGGCACCCCGGCTGCCTCGCAAAGATCCGACCAGCCCCGCGAGCCGTCGTACACCTCGGGCAGGTCGAGTCCGGACTCCTCCAGATACTTCGACAGCGTGACGTCGGGGTAGGCCGCGTGCACGACCCGCAGTTCCTCGACGCGAGCCGGCCAGCGGGTGGGAATCGCCTCGCGCAGGCTGCGCAGCACGATTTGGGACGCCTTCTCGTCGAGCTGCATGTAGCAACCTGCGGGCAGGAACGGAAAGCCTTGCTGCACAGCCCGTTCGATGTCACGGCGGGTACCGCCGATCAGGGCGCGGTAGCGCCGGTCGAAGCGGAACTCCCGGCGATGGGTGCCCACGAAGTCCAGCACGGTGCAAAAGGTCTTGCCCTTCGAACGGCGCAGGCCACGTCCAAGCTGTTGGAGGAACAGCGTAGGGCTCTCGGTCGGCCGCAGCATCAGCACGGTGTCCACCGCGGGCACGTCGACGCCCTCATTGAACAGGTCGACGGAGAACACGACGCGGATCGTGCCGGCGGCAAGGTCTTTCAACGCCGCCGTGCGCTCAGCCGGCGCACTGTCCCCCCATACCGCGACGGCGGCAATGCCGTGCTGATTGAAATGATTGGCCATGAAGCGGGCGTGATCGATGCTGACACAGAAGCCCAGTACGCGCATGACGCCGGGATCGTCGGCAAGCCGGAGCACCTCCTGCAGCACGGTGCGGGCCCAGGCGTCGGTAGTGGTGTAGAGGTTGCTGAGGGCTTCGAGGTCGTAGCCCTGGCCGCGGCGCCACGGGATCTCGGTCAGGTCGAGCCCATCGTGGATGCCGAAGTACATGAACGGCGAGAGGCGCTGCTGATCGATGGCGTCCCACAGCCGCAGCTCGGCGGCGATGCGGTCGTCGAACCAGTGCAGGATCGACAGGTCGTCGCTGCGTTCCGGCGTGGCGGTCAGGCCCAGCAGCTCCCTCGGCGTGACGTGGTCGAGGAGTCTGCGGTACGAGGGCGCCGCCGCGTGGTGGAACTCGTCGACGATCACCACGTCGAAGTGGTCGGGCGCCAAGTCGTCGAGGTTGGCGGCGTTGAGACTCTGGATCGAGGCGAAGACATGCTCGAAACGTTGTGGGCGCGACCCGCTGATCCACTTCTCGCCGAACGACGCCTCCCGCAGGGCATGACGGAAGGTGGCCAGGCTCTGGTCGAGGATCTCGTTGCGGTGGGCGACGAACAGCAGGCGAGAACGCGGCAGTTCGTCACGCAGGCGCCCGTAGTCGACGGCGGCCATCACGGTCTTGCCGGTGCCGGTGGCGGCGACGAGCAGGTTGCGGTGGTGACCGCGAGCCCGCGACAGCGTGATCTGTTCGAGCAGGCGTTCCTGGAATGGTTCGAGGCGAAGCTCGACGGGACTGAGGACGACGACGGGTCCGGTGTCGGTGCGCGCCATTTGCTTGTCGAACTGGTCGCAGTCGTAGGGAACGAAATCGGCACTTTGCCAATAGCTCTCGACCACCGCCTCGAACTTGGTGAGGATGTCGGGATTGCGCGCCGACGAGGCCCGGATGTTCCACTCAAGGCCGGTGACCTGGGCGGAGTGCGTCAGGTTCGACGAGCCGACATAGGCAGTCGAAAAACCCGAGCGGCGGTGGAACACCCACGCCTTCGCGTGCAACCGAGTGGTGCTGACATCGTAGGAGATCCGCACATCGGCGCCCAGGCCGGCGAGTTGGTCGAGCGCAACCCGCTCGGTGGAGCCGGTGTAGACGGTGGTGAGGACGCGCAGCGGTCTCCCGCGTTCGCAATGTCGCCGAAGCGGGGCCAAGAGCGGATTGATGCCGCTGCGCCGGATGAAAGCCATCACCACGTCGATCCGCTCTGCCGAATCAATCTCCGCGCCAAGTTGATTCAGTAGGCCCGGCTCGCCCGGCGCATTGGTGAGAAGCGTGGAGTCAAGAAGCGGGATGAGCGGCTCGGTGATCGGCTGCGCCGTCCCATCGGGCCGCCGTTGAAGTATCGCGTGCAGAACCTCGCCCGGCTCGACCGGCGCGGCTGAGGTGTCGGCGTATCGAACGACTTCGGCAAGCCGGGCGATGAGGTCACGCGCGATCTGGATACCGACCTGGACCCGATCAGTGTCGTTGACCGCCGCGAGCGATCGCTCAATCTCGTGACTCAGATGCAGCGCGATCCGATCCGCCGCCTCGGCCGTGTGCAGGGACCGAGTCTTGCGGAAATGTCGGTCGAGTGAGTCCAACCGGACACGCAGAGCCTCGGTGACGAGTACCTCGTAGATCCCAGGATCCATCTCCCCCACATGCTGACCCTACGACGGGGACCGCGCTCTGCGGGCAGGACCGAAGACAATGTGGCCTCCCAAAATACGGCCCTGGCTCGTGCGTCACCGATAGCATCCGGACGACCTGCGTGTGCGATACCCGCTTAGGAGCCTGGTGATAAGAATGCGAATTGCCATTTGGAATCGGCTGACGATCGGTGTGACGGCCATGCTCGCGGCCGCGAAAATGTCCTCCGGCACTGGCGTCATGTGCGACAAGTGTCGGGGGACTGGCTCGTTCAAGTGCAACCATTGTTCGAGTCACAGATGTACAAAGTGCGACGGCAACGGAACGGCGTCGAGTGATTGCCCCCGTTGTGAGAACGGCACGATTGGCGGGCAGACGTGCAAGACCTGTCAGGGCAAAGGGCGCGTCTACTACGACTGTGGGTATTGCGTCGGAGGGAAGTGCCCCGATTGCCCATGTGACGGCCACGGCGACATCAAGTGCGGAGCCTGCAACGGCACCGGATGGCTTCCTGCCTAGAGACATCTCTAGAGCTGATCGCGAAGTCTGGCAACGAGATTCATTAGTAGCCGGCCATACCGTGACCGCTACGCGGTGGCCCCCAGTGCGGGGCCGATGACGGTGTCCCACGATTCGCGCATTTCGGAGTCGAACAGCCCCCAGGTGTGCGCACCTTCGGGGCGGACCACGAAGGTGATCGGCACACCGGCAGCCCGGGCGGCTTCAGCGAATTGCCGGGTGCACTCCAGCGTGATGCCCTCGACGATTTGACCGCCGACGGGCGTCGGGAAGCCGGGTGGCAGGTTGTCCACCGACCCGACCGCGCCGGTCGAGGCCGCCGCGTAGACCGCCACACCGTTCAGCTTCGCCGCATTCCTCGCCGGATCATGGGCGACCCATTCCGGGCTGCCCGCCGGGCCCCACATGTTGGCCGCGTTGGCCCCACTGGGCAGCAGCGAAAGCATGATCTGCGTGGACTGGTTGCCCTCGGAGGTGGACGGGCAGCCACTGTACGACCCGGCGCCCCGATACAGGCCGGGCGTCTGGATTGCCAGGTCGAGCGCCGAGCTTCCGCTCATCGACAACCCGCCGATTGCGTTGCGGCCGTTGGTCTTCAACTCCCGGTCGATCAGTGGCGGCAGCTCCTGAGTCAAATAGGTCTGCCACTTGTTCCGGCCCAGCACCGGATCGTCGGCGATCCAGTCGGTGTAGTAGCTGTACTGGCCGCCGATCGGCGAGACCACATTGACGTTCTTGTTGCCGAAGAACCCGGGAATGTCGGTGAGCCCGAACCAGCCCTTGTTGTCCAGGCCGCCGTCGATGCCGTTCAGCAGATAGAAGACGGGCGCCGGGGTGCGCCCGGGGGCCCGGAAGACGTCGTTGACGACGACCTTGTCCATCGACGGCGAATAAACCGATACCTTGATCCAGCGATCCGTAACCTGCTCGATGCCGGTGATCCGGGCGCCCTGAACCGGCTCGGCGGCAGCGACCGGAAGGGCGAGGAAAGACAGGAGCGACAGGAATATCGCCAGGACGGCGGCGCGCTTGTTCAGTTGGGTCACCCGCTGATTATTCGAATCGGTGAGCAAATAGACAAGGTCCGTGAGTGACCGTTCGTACGCGCGCAACATGACACTGGCCAAAGTGGTCTCCGCCGACCCCACCGCTGGTACGGTGCGCCGCATGACGGACGGGAAACCGGACTACCTGACCGATGAGGTGCCGGAATATGAGGCAGACCGGATTTGTCAGGTACGAGCCGGACGGCCACGGCCTCACCGTCAGGCTCGTCGCCGAAGGAACGCCGAACAGCGACGTGGCGATCTCCGATCTCGTGGTCAGTGAGGCGGTTGCGGTTGTTCTTCAGCAAGTAGCCTCCGTCAACCACATTGACCTCGAGCTGACGGTCAAGTCGGACAATCCCGTCAACCGCAACGGCGGTTAGCCTACGGTTAGCCTGCCCTGCTGCAGCAGTTTGCCCATTTCGGGAACGACGGTCTGCAGGGCCTTGAGCGGCCGCAGCATCACCTTGACCGAGGTGATCTTGCCGTCGTCGTTCCAGTGCATCATGTCGATGCCGTTGACGTGGATGCCATCGATGTCGGCGGCGAACTCCGGCGTTCGCGGCGCACGTGAAAGACCAGGCGGGGCCGATCACCCGTTGACGGGTGGCCAAAGTCCCTCGCGGCACCCCGCCACAGCGCGGGACACTCCCATCATGAAGCGACACGACGACGGTGGCCGCCCTCCGTTGTTCCAACGGCTTGTCCCGTTCCGCGGCAACACCAGGGTGTTCGACGATCGCGTTGACGCCGGCCACCAGCTGGCCCAGCATCTGGAACCGCTGCGCGGCAGGGACATCGTGGTGTTGGGCCTGCCGCGGGGCGGGGTGCCGGTGGCCTTCGAGGTCGCCAAGGCGCTGCGGGCGCCCCTCGACGTACTCGTCGTACGCAAACTGGGGGTGCCGAATCAACCCGAGCTGGCCTTCGGCGCCATCGGCGAGGACGGGGTGAAGGTGATCAACGACGCCGTCGTGCGGGGAGCGGGCCTCAGCGACAAGGACATGGCGTCGGTCGAAGACACCCAGCTCGCCGAGCTGCAGCGCCGTTCCGAACGCTTCCGCCGTGGCCATGAACGAGTCTCGCTGACGGGACGCACGGCGGTGATCGTCGACGACGGCGTCGCGACCGGCGCCACGGCGAAGGCCGCCTGCGAGGTCGCCCGCGCCCACGGCGCGAGCATGGTGCTATTGGCGGTTCCCATCGGGTCGGTCGACATCGCCGAACGCTTCGCCGGGATCGCCGACGAAATCATCTGCCCGGTGACACCGGAGATGTATTTCGCCGTCGGGCAGGGCTACCGCGACTTCACCCAGACCTCCGATGACGAGGTGGTCGCGTTGCTCGACCGTGCCCGGGAGGGCTTTCGCGACGCGCCCGAGTGATTGCCGAGTGATTTCAGCGGCGCTGGCGGGCGATTTCGGCCAGGACGACCCCGGCGGCAACCGAGGCGTTCAACGACTCGGTGGGACCGGCCATCGGAATCGACACGACGACATCGCAGTTCTCGCGAACCAACCGGGAGAGCCCTTTGCCCTCCGAGCCGACGACCACCACGGTCGGACCCGAAGCGTCGAGTTCATCGAGGGTCGTGTTCCCGCCCGCATCGAGGCCGACGATCTGCAGCCCGGCGTCGGCCCAATCCTTCAGCGTCCGATTGAGATTCGTCGCACGGGCCACCGGCAGCCGGGCCGCCGCGCCGGCGCTGGTGCGCCACGCGACCGCGGTCACCGACGCCGAGCGTCGCTGCGGGATCAGCACACCGTGGCCGCCGAATGCCGCGGTCGAACGCACGATCGCGCCCAGATTGCGTGGGTCGGAGATGTTGTCCAGCGCCACCAGCAGGGCCGGCATGACGTCGGAGGTGGCCTCACGCAGCAGGTCGCCGGGGTGGGCGTATTGGTACGGCGGCACCTGCAGAGCGATGCCCTGGTGCAACCCGTTGGTGCTCATCCGGTCGAGGTCGACGCGGGACACCTCAAGGATGGGGATGCCGGAATCGGCTGCGCGCGTGACGGATTCGGTCAGACGCTCATCGGAGTCGGTGCCCTGTGCGACGTAGAGCGCGGTTGCCGGGACACCGGCGCGCAGACACTCCAGCACGGGATTGCGACCGAGCACGATTTCGTTGTCGTCGGTCTTCTTCGGCCGGCCCTGCTGCTGCTTGGCGGCCTTCGCGGCACGTTTGGCCGCTGGATGGTGGGGCCGCTGGTGCGCGGGCGGAGTGGCGCCCTTGCCCTCGAGGCCGCGGCGGCGGACACCACCGGAGCCCACGGTCGGGCCCTTCTTGGTTCCCGGCTTTCGCACGGCGCCGCGCCGTTGCGAGTTGCCCGCCATTATCGGGCGGTCCCGTCGGCCAGCGACCACTGCGGACCGTCGGCGGTGTCGGTGACCTCGATTCCGGCCTCTTTGAGGCGGTCCCGGATCTCATCGGCGCGGGACCAATCTTGTTGCGCGCGAGCCTCGATGCGGCCCTCCAGCGCCCACCTGGTCAGCACGTCGATGGCGGCCAGGGCCGACGACGTCTGGTCGCGGGACACCCAGCGTTCATCGAGGGGATCGCAGCCGAGGATGCCCATCATCGCCCGGATCGACGCGGCGTTGACCATGGCGGCCTCGTGGTCGCCGGAGTCGAGGGCGCGGTTGCCGTCGGCGCGGGCGCTGTGCACCTCGGCCAGCGCGGCCGGCACCGCGAGGTCGTCGTCGAGGGCGGCGGCGAACCGGTCGGTCCACCGGCCGACCTCGACGGCGCCGACGCGGGTGCGCACCCGGTGCAGGAAATCCTCGAGACCGGCATAGGCGTTCACCGCATCCTGCAGCGCCCCTTCGGAGAACTCCAGCATCGACCGGTAGTGCGCGCTGCCCAGGTAGTAGCGCAACTCGGCGGGCCGAACCCGTTGCAGCACAGCCGGAATCGAGAGCACGTTACCCAGCGACTTGCTCATCTTCTCGCCACCCATGGTGACCCACCCGTTGTGCAGCCAGAACTGGGCGAAGCCGTCACCGGCCGCGCGGGCCTGGGCGATTTCGTTCTCGTGATGCGGAAACACCAGATCCATTCCACCGCAATGGATGTCGAATTGCGGGCCGAGGTACTCGTGGGCCATGGCCACACATTCGGAATGCCAACCCGGACGCCCCGGCCCCCACGGCGTCGGCCACGACGGCTCGCCCGGCTTGGCCCCCTTCCAGAGTGTGAAGTCACGCTGGTCCCGCTTGCCGGTCGCCACGCCCTCGCCCTGGTGCACGTCGTCGATCCGATGGCCGGACAGCGCACCGTATTCCGGGTAGCTCAGCACGTTGAAGTAGACGTCGCCGGCGCCGGTGTAGGCGTGGCCGCTGTCGATCAGCCGCTCGATGAGTTCGACGATCTGGGTGATGTGCCCGGTGGCGCGGGGCTCGGCCGACGGCGGCAACACGCCGAGGGCGTCGTAGGCGGCGGTGAACGCCCGTTCGTGGGTGGCCGCCCACTCCCACCATGGCCGGCCCGCCGCGGCGGCCTTGGTGATGATCTTGTCGTCGATATCGGTGACGTTGCGGATGAACGCCACGTCGAAACCCTTGGCGAGCAGCCAGCGGCGCAGTACGTCGAACGCGACGCCGCTGCGGACGTGGCCGATGTGGGGCAGCCCCTGAACGGTCGCGCCGCACAGGTAGATGGAGGCGTGGCCGGGCCGAACGGGGGTGAACTCGCGCACGGCACCGGTCATGGTGTCGTGCAGCTGCAAGCCCGTTTCGGTCACGACGTGGCAGTTTACCGGCCGCTGGGAGCAGAACCGGCATCGGCGACGACGAGCGCCGTGGCGATCGCCGCCAGGCCCTCCCCGCGACCGGTCAGCCCCAAACCGTCGGTGGTCGTCGCCGACACCGACACCGGCGCGCCGAGCAGATCCGAGAGCAGCCGCTGTGCCTCGGCGCGGCGCGGGCCGACCTTGGGCCGGTTCCCGATCACCTGCACGGCCGCATTGCCGATCCGGTAGCCGTCCTCGGTGAGCAGGTCCCGGACATGGGTCAGCATCGCCGCGCCCGTCACGCCGGCCCACCGGGGATCGTCGACGCCGAACACCGCCCCGATGTCACCGAGCCCCGCGGCCGACAGCAGCGCGTCGCACAGGGCATGCGCAGCGACATCCCCGTCGGAATGGCCGGCGCAACCGTCGGCGTCCTCGAACAGCAGCCCGAGCAGTCGGCAGGGCCGGCCGGGTTCGACGGGATGCACGTCGGTCCCCAGACCGACCCGGGGCAGGGCAGCTCCCACGTCAAAGACCACGCAGCACCGCCCTGGCCAGCGTCAGATCCAGCGGTGTGGTGATCTTGAAGGCCAGCGGGTCGCCGTCGACCACGTGGACCCGCCCGCCGATGTTCTCGACCAGGGACGCGTCGTCGGTGAAAACCGCGTCGGCCCCGGCGCTGTCGTACGCCCGCAGCAGCAGCTCGGTGGTGAATCCCTGCGGTGTCTGTACCGCGCGCAGACCGGCTCGTTCCGGGGTGCCCAGGACATCGCCGTTGGCGTCGACAGCCTTGACGGTGTCGCTCAACGGAAGGCCGGGCACCACCGCCTGATGGCCGGCTTCGAGCGCCTCGACGACGCGGGTGATCAGCGCCGGCGGCGTCAGTGGCCGGGCAGCGTCATGCACCAGGACGAAATGGGGTGATGTCGCGGCCGCCAGCGCGAGGCGGACGGACTCGCTGCGCTCGGCACCGCCGGCGACGACGGTCACGGGATAATCCGAGGACGACAGGACGAGCTTCGCTTCATCGGTTCGTTCGGGCGGGACGGCGACGATGATCTCGTCGACGGCGCCCGAGTCACGCAGCCCGGCCAGTGCACGCTCAATGAGCGACTGCCCGTCCAGTTCCACGAAGGCCTTCGGGAGCCCCGCCCCCAGCCGCTGCCCCGTTCCGGCCGCGGGGACCACTGCCACGGTGCGCACCTCGGTGCCCACCGCCGCCTAGGAGGCGGCCGCCAGAACCTCGTCGAGGATGGTCTCGGCCTTGGCGTCGTCGGTGTTCTCGGCCAGCGCAAGCTCTCCGACCAGGATCTGCCGGGCCTTGGCCAGCATGCGCTTCTCGCCCGCGGACAGTCCACGTTCCTGGTCCCGGCGCCACAGGTCGCGAACGACCTCGGCGACCTTGTTCACGTCGCCGGATGCGAGCTTCTCGAGATTGGCCTTGTACCGGCGCGACCAGTTGGTCGGCTCTTCGGTATGGGGGGCGCGAAGCACCTGGAAGACCTTGTCGAGACCCTCCTGTCCAACCACGTCGCGCACACCGACGTACTCGGCGTTGTCGGCGGGCACCCGCACGGTCAGGTCGCCCTGGGCGACCTTCAAGACGAGATATTCTCTCTGTTCGCCTTTGATGGTCCGGGTTTCGATCGCCTCGATCAACGCAGCACCGTGATGTGGATAGACAACGGTGTCTCCGACCTTGAAAATCATTAGATTAGAGCCCCTTTCGCAACTTCAGGATAGCACGGGCCACGAACACGTGTGATCCAACGGTGCAGGTCAGGGGCACAACGGGTTAAGACTGGGGGTTGACAGGGTGTCGTTTACGTGCAACGGAGGGCGAACCGGGCACCCGCCGACGGGTGGCGGTTGACGCCTACTACTACGCTGCGTACTAGTCTTCTTCCCTTGTAGACCCGTGTGATCCGTTCGCGAGCAGGAGGCACCGAAGTGTTGAGTATTGATCCCCGTAGGACGGCCGCCCGGGTCGGCCTCACCGCCGCCGGTCTCGTCGTCGCGGCCGCACTCGCCGGCTGCAGCGCCGGTCAGGTCTCCCAGGTCGCCACCCAGGAGCCCGCGGTCAACGGCACCGCCGGCAACATCGGTCCGATCGCGCTGCGCAACGTGCACATCCAGGCGGTGGCGACCGGCGACGCGCTGGAACCGGGCAGCGACGTCGACCTGGTTTTCGCGGCCGCCAACAACTCCCAGGAGGTCAACGACCGTCTGCTGGGCATCAGCAGCGACGTCGGCACGGTGGCGCTGACCGGTGACACGGCGGTGCCCGCCAACGGGCTGCTGCTGGTCGGGGATCCCGACGGCGCCGCCGAGCTCAGCGACGTCGAGGCGGCCGACGGAGCCGACGCGGTCGTCGCGCTGACCAAGCCCATCCGGAACGGTCTGACCTACGACTTCACCTTCAAGTTCGAGAAGGCCGGCGACAAGACGCTGGCGGTGCCGATCTCGGCTGGCAACGCGCCACGCCAAGCGGGGTAACCGGCCGGCGCCGTGTCTGCGCCGATCTGTCGTACCCGCCGGATACGGTCGCGGCGTGACGAAAGTCGGCGCCCGCCCCCGCCCGCAGTTCCAGTGCTCGGAGTGCCGGCACGTCACCCCGAAGTGGGTAGGCCGCTGTCCCGAATGCGGCACCTGGGGCACCGTCGACGAGGTCGCGGTGCTGACTTCGCTGGGTGGCACGGGCCGCTCCAAGGTGCCGGTCTCGGCCGCCGTCCCGATCAGCGCGATCGACCCGGACCACACCCGCCACATTCCGACCACCGTCGGCGAACTCGACCGGGTGCTCGGCGGCGGGATCGTGCCCGGCTCGGTCACCCTGCTCGCGGGTGAACCGGGCGTCGGAAAGTCGACCCTGCTGCTCGAGGTCGTGCACCGGTGGGCCGCCGCGGGCCGCCGCGCACTCTACGTGTCCGGCGAGGAGTCCGCGGGTCAGATTCGGATGCGCGCGGAACGCACCGGATGCACCCACGACGAGGTCTATCTGGCGGCCGAGTGCGACGTGCAGACCGTCCTGGGTCATCTCGACGCGGTACGCCCGTCGCTGGTGGTCATCGACTCGGTGCAAACCTTGTCGACCACCGAGACCGACGGTGTCACCGGCGGCGTCACGCAGGTGCGGGCCGTCACCACCGCGCTGACCGGTTACGCGAAGGCCGGGCCGGGGGTGGCGATGGTGCTCGTCGGCCATGTGACCAAGGACGGTGCCATCGCGGGGCCGCGCTCGCTGGAACATCTCGTCGACGTGGTGCTGCACTTCGAAGGTGACCGCAACAGCACGCTACGTATGGTCCGCGGCGTCAAGAACCGGTTCGGATCCGCCGACGAGGTCGGTTGTTTCCTGTTGCACGACAACGGGATCGAGGGTGTCGCCGATCCGTCCGGGTTGTTCCTCGACCAACGTCCCGAGCCGGTGCCCGGCACCGCGGTGACGGTGACCCTGGACGGCAAGCGCCCGCTGATCGGCGAGATCCAGGCGCTCATCGGCACCCAGGAGGTGCCGTCGCCGCGGCGTGCGGTCAGCGGGGTCGACCAGTCGCGAGCGGCGATGACGGCCGCCGTGCTGGACTCGCGTGCCGGGATTCGGATCGGCAAGCACGACGTGTACCTGTCGACGGTCGGCGGGATGCGTCTGACCGACCCGTCGTCGGATCTGGCGGTCGCGCTGGCGATCGCCTCGGCCTACGCCGACCTGTGCATGCCCACCTCCACCGTCGTCATCGGCGAAGTCGGCCTGGCCGGCGACCTGCGCCGCGTGACCGGACTGGAGCGGCGGCTGGCCGAAGCCGCCCGGCTGGGATTCACCACGGCCATCGTCCCGCCCGGGGTGAAATCGGCCCCGCGCGGCATCCGCACGCTGGAGGTTGCCACCATCCACGAGGCCCTGGCCACGCTGCTGAAGATCGCCGTGCGGCCGGAAACAGCGGCGCCCGCGGTCAGGCCGCCAACCCGGCCGGAGCTCAAAGTGGTGGACAGGCATCCGCCGGAGGCCGGCACCGGGGACAATGGTTGGTCGTGACTCCCAGCACCAACGGTCCGACCCTCCGGGACACCATCGGGCGCCTGGCCCCCGGCACCGCATTGCGCGACGGCCTGGAGCGCATCCTGCGCGGCCGCACGGGCGCGCTGATCGTGCTCGGGTACGACGACGGCGTCGAAACGATCTGCGACGGCGGCTTCGCGCTGGACATCCGCTATGCCCCCACCCGGCTGCGCGAGTTGTCGAAGATGGACGGCGCGGTGGTGCTCTCCACCGACGGCGACCGCATCGTCCGCGCCAACGTCCAGCTCGTGCCGGACCCCTCGATCCCCACCGACGAGTCCGGCACCCGGCACCGGTCGGCTGAACGCGCGGCCGTCCAGACCGGCTACCCGGTGATCTCGGTCAGCCACTCGATGAACATCGTCACGGTGTATGTGGCCGGTGAGCGCCACGTCGTCGCCGATTCGGCCACCATACTGTCGCGGGCCAACCAGGCGATCGCCACACTCGAGCGCTACAAGGCCCGCCTCGACGAAGTCAGCCGTCAGCTGTCCACCGCCGAGATCGAGGACTTCGTCACGCTGCGCGACGTCATGACCGTGGTGCAGCGGCTGGAAATGGTTCGCCGTATCGGACTCGAAATCGATTACGATGCAGTCGAATTGGGCACCGATGGACGCCAGCTACGGCTGCAGCTGGAGGAACTGCTCGGCGGCAACGACACGGCCCGTGAACTGATCGTGCGCGACTACCACGCCAACCCCGACGCTCCCTCACAGGACGAGGTCGCCGAGACCCTGGAGAACCTCGATGGGCTCTCGGACGCCGATCTGCTGGATTTCACCGCCCTGGCCCTGGTGTTCGGCTACCCGTCCACCGTTGAGGCGCAGGACTCTGCGCTCAACTCACGCGGCTACCGGGCGATGGCCGGCATCCCCCGACTACAGTTCGCCCACGTCGACCTGCTGGTGCGCACGTTCGGTTCGCTGCAGGGACTGCTCGCGGCCAGCGCCACCGACCTGCAATCGGTCGACGGGATCGGCGCGATGTGGGCTCGCCACGTCCGGGAGGGGCTGTCCCAGCTGGCGGAGTCGACGATCGCCGACCGGCTGGGCTGATTTCAGCCGGCCGGTGCCGGTTCCGGGGCGGGAGCCTCCGGGGCCGGCGGCTCGGGGGCCGGAGCGTCCGGGGCCGATTCGGCCAACACGAACAGCACGGTCGCCGAACGCAGATTGCCGAGCTGCACCACCAGGTTGTACGTGCCGGCCCCGATCGGCTGCCGCGGCAACGGGCACTGCGGCGCCGAACCCATCCCCGTCCAGGTCACCTCGGTGGTCACCTGCTCACCGGGATTGAACGACTTCACCAGCGTCTCGTTGGAGGGCGCACAGTCCAGGTTGGACCACAGGCGTTTGTTGTCCAGCGTGTAGACATAGGCCGCCAGTACCGCCGCACCGACGTCGCGCTGGCAGGCGGTCAGCCCGATGTTGGTGACCACCATGGTGAACTTCGGCTGATCTCCGATGACGTAGCGCGGCTCGTTGGTCAGACCCTTGACCGCCAGCGTGGAGTCGGGGCAGTCGTCGCCCGGCTTGAGCACCGGTGGCGGTTCGACGGCCGCCGTCGGCGTCGGCGTCGGCTCCGCGCTCTGCTGAGCGGGCGGTACGACGGGGGTCTTCACGCCGGGATCCTGCGGCTGACCGAGCGGCCCCTGCGAGGTGTTCGGTTCGTTCGTCTTCTTCGGCCCCTGGGAGTCACCACCGCTGAACACCATGAACAGAATCGCGATGACGATCGCCACCACGAGGCCGGCGACGCCGATGGCCAACGCCCGGCGGCGGCGGTAGATCTCGGGCGATAGCGGCCCGCGCGGTTCCAAATCCAGCACGTTCTCACGGTAAGGCCAGCTCAGCGCGACACGTCCGAGCGCGCTCGGCGTGTCGCCTGAGGATTGGTTAGCAATCGGGGTATCCGCGCGCGACCGGCTTCGGGAATCGATCAGGCTGCGGCGGCGCGGTCGTCGCGCAGCAGCATGGTTTCGTGATCGTGGCCGAATGTTCCGACGGCGACGCGGTATCCGCCGCCGTGGCCGAACACCGGCCCGACGTCGTGGTGATGGATCTGCGGATGAAGCGGGTGGACGGCATCGAGGCCACTCGCCGCCTCGCCGGGCCGGACGCCCCGCCGGTGCTCGCGTTGACGACGTTCAACGAGGACGAGTTGCTCTCCCGCGTGCTTCGCGCCGTAGCGGCCGGCTTCGTCCTCAAGGACTCCTCGGCCGAGGAGTTGATCCGCGCGGTGCGGGCCGTCGCCGTCGGGGGAACTGACCGGCCGTGAACTCGACGTGCTGACCCTGATCGCCAAGGGCCGCTCCAACGCCGAGATCGCCGCCGAACTCTTCATCTCCGAGGTCACCGTCAAGAGCCACATCGGGCACATCTTCGTCAAACGCGACCTGCGCGACCGCGCCGCGGCGATCGTCTACGCCTACAACCACGGGATCGTGGTTCCCCGGTAGGACCGGGCTTCAGTCACCCTCGCCGATGTCGCCCAGGTGCGCGCGCAGGGCGGCCTTTCCGTCGGCCAGGTGGTAGGTCACACCGGCGATCGCCAGCGTTCCGGCGGTCACCCGCTCGGCGATCGCGGTGGAGCGGACCATCAATTGCGCGCCGGTCTCGATGACGTGGCGGGCCTCGAACTCGTCGACGCGGGCCAGGCCGTCGCGGCGGCCGAGCAGGATCGACGGCGTCACCCGCTCGACCACGTCGCGGACATAACCGCCGGGCACCGCGCCGTCGTCCAGCGCCGCCAGGGTGGCCTTGACCGCTCCGCAGCTGTCGTGGCCGAGCACCACGATCAGCGGCACGTTGAGGACGACCACGGCGTACTCGATGGAGCCGAGCACGGCCGAATCGATCACGTGGCCGGCGGTGCGGACCACGAACATGTCGCCCAGGCCCTGGTCGAAAATGATCTCGGCGGCCACCCGGCTGTCGGCGCAACCGAACACCACGGCGATGGGCATCTGCTCCTCCGCCAGGCTGGCGCGGTGCTCGATGCTCTGGCTGGGATGCTCCGGCTGACCCGCGACGAAGCGCTCGTTACCCTCCTTGAGTGCCTTCCATGCGGTCACAGGACTGGTATTCGGCATGGCTGCCATTGTGCCCCGCGGTCCCCGGACAGCTGCGATGAGCCCGCCGGCCGACGAACTGATCACCTGGTTCGACCGCGAAGGCCGTGACCTGCCGTGGCGGGCCGCCGGCGTGACCGCCTGGCAGATCCTGGTCAGCGAATTCATGCTGCAGCAGACGCCGGTGGCCCGGGTGCTGCCGATCTGGGTCGATTGGATCGCCCGCTGGCCCACCCCGTCGGCCACCGCCGCGGCCGGCCCGGCAGACGTGCTGCGGGCATGGGGCAAGCTCGGCTATCCGCGACGGGCCAAGTGGTTGCACGAGTGCGCCGTTGCGATCGCCCGCGACCATGGCGACGCGGTGCCGGCGGATGTGGATGCACTGTTGGCGCTGCCCGGCGTCGGCAGTTACACCGCCCGCGCGGTGGCCTGTTTCGCCTACCGTCAGCGGGTGCCGGTCGTCGACACCAACGTGCGGCGCGTGATCGCCCGGGCGGTGCACGGTCGCGCCGATGCGGGTTCGCCGGCCGCCGTCCGCGACGAGGCCGACGTGGCCGCGCTGCTGCCCGATGACGTCACCGCCCCCCGGTTCTCGGCCGCGCTGATGGAGTTGGGCGCGCTGGTCTGCACCGCGCGCAACCCGAGGTGCGGCGTGTGCCCGCTGCCGACGTGCGGGTGGCGCGACGCCGGCTATCCGGACCCTATCGGCCCGGCCAAGCGGGTGCAGAAGTATGCGGGTACTGACCGGCAGGTCCGCGGTCGGCTGTTGGATGTGTTGCGCGACAGCGATTTTCCGGTGGCACGCGCGCAGCTCGACGTCGCCTGGCTGACCGACACCGCGCAGCGCGATCGCGCTTTGGACTCGTTGCTGGTCGACGGATTGGTGGAGCAGACGAGGGACGGCCGATTCGCGCTTGCCGGCGAAGGCGACGATGCGGCCGAGGAACGCGGCCGCTGAGAAGCCGAGCATTCAGACCCGAAGGCGACGATGCGGCATGCGGCAACCCACTGCTGCCGCCCGGGGCGATCGAAGGCGGCGGCACCACCGGCGGCGGCACGGGTGGAGGCATTGCCATCTGCGCCGACACCTACCAGGGCGCGCTGAAGCGACTACTCGGCTTCCGCCGCAACAACGACCGGGCCGGCGCCGGCACATGCGGTTCGCCAGTGGTCCTTGACTACCTGTGGCGGCTCTCCGACCACGTCGCCGGCGGCCTCACCATCGATCACTGCGAACAGGGCAACACGGGACAGCTGCCGGCCGACATCCAGGGTTATGCCTGCACCATGTCCAACAATGCAATCTTCGTGGTGGAACGGGTGCCGCAGGGCCCGGAGAACTGGATTGTCAGCTACGTCGCGCTCGTCGACGGGGGGATCCCGGGCGGTGGGCTCCCGCCGGGCGGCGGGCCCAGCGGCACCGAGTCGGCCTGCGGCTCGTCAGGTGAGTCGTTCAGTCCCAGTACCCCGGACGAGAAGCTGCTCGTCAGCTACTTCCGGGCGATCAATAGCCGGGACTACGCGACGGCCTGGAACCTGCTCGGCGACGAGCTCCAATCCGGTTTCGGGTCTGAGCAGGCGTTCGCGGACCTGATGGCGCAGCACGTCAGCTGTGTGCGGGTGCTCGACATCGAGTCCCGCGGCGGCCAGACCTACCAACTGCAGTTCGCCGCGCAGTACGAAACCCCGTTCCCCGCGGGCAGCGGTGCGCTTCAAGACTTCTGGACCGTATCCGGTGGCAAGATCGTCGGGTCGGGGACCGGCCCCTAGGCTAGAACGCGACCCCGCAGTCGTATTCCACGAGCGGTTCGTCGCGTTGGTCGCGAATTGCATGGTTCGCGCGGTCGATCGTGAGGACGCGGCGGTAGAAGCCGCCCCACTTGGTGAAAACGAGCATGCTCACGGTTGCCGTGTCGTCGGTCATGGTGACCGAGGGCAGTGGATCCGAAATCGTACGGGCAGCTTCTTGTTGTTCGGCGGTCATCGGCTTTCCCAGCGGATCCTCACCGCCGAGCTCACGGATGATCTCCTCTACGCCGTCCGTTCCGCACACCACCCGCCAATCGTTGTAGTTGGCATGCCAATCCAAGTAGAACTGCCTCGCCGTGGCGGCAAAGGCCGCGTACTCGAAGTACCCTTCGGCGCTGTCCTCCGGCTCCACGAAGGTCAGGTAGTCGGGCCGGTTCGGGACGGCGTCGTATTCGGTTTCGTTCACATAAGGGGCTTGGCCGGCCGGACGCGCGTACAGCAACGGATAACCACCCATACCGTCCTGGTGGTACACGTAGTCCAGTACGAAGCCGTCACGCATCTTCAATCGGGTGAAAGCGTCAAAGTACCGGCCGGCATCGAATTCCCCGCCCTGCTTGACCGCGTCCTTCTTCGAAAAGTACGGCGGCAGAGCCAGTCCGCGCCGCATTTGATCGACGGCGGCGATGGTCTCAGCACAACCCAGATCGGAGGCCTGGGTGTGTGCCGGCGGAGCGTTGTGACAGCCCGCCATCGCAGCCGCAAGGGCGACGACGGTAGCGGCGACGAACCTGTTCATGGCTGGATTCTCCTAGTCAGCGGCGCGACGCTGTTGGAATGCCACCATCCGCCCGGGTGTTCCGTCAACCGCCCGTGCATGAGCACCGAGACCGCATGGCGGCCCGGATCGGGAACACGTCGGGACAGGCGACTCAAGCGGTTGCCGCACAACTGGATTCGCCGGCGAAGCGCCGCCGGTAGTCTGACGGGGTGACGCCGACGACGCGGCGGAAGTGGTGGCGCAGCAGCGTCGTACTGCCGAAGCCGGCGCGTTCGGCCACCCGGTCGATCTCCAGATCGCTCTCCTCGAGCAGACGTCGTGCGTACAGCACACGCTGATCGGTCACCCACTGCATGGGCGTGGTCCCGGTCTCCTCGACGAACCGACGGGCGAACGTCCGCGCCGACATGTCGGCCCTTCGCGCCAGCGCTGCCACGGTGTGCGGCTTGTCGAGATTCTGCAGAATCCAATCAATCTGGGGGGCAAACCCTTCCGAGCATCGCACCGGAATCGGCTGGTCGATGTACTGCCGCTGCCCGCCGTCCCGCTGGGGCGGCACCACCATGCGGCGGGCGATCACGTTGGTGACCGCGCTGCCGAGCTCGCGACGCACCAGGTGCAGGCAGGCATCGATGCCCGCGGCGGTGCCGGCGCTGGTGATCAGGTTTCCGTCATCGACGAACAGCACATTGCGGTCCACCCGCGCCGTCGGATACAGCCGGGCAAGTTCGGCGGCGTGCATCCAGTGCGTGGTACAGGCGCGGCCGTCGAGCAGGCCGGCGGCGCCGGCGACGAACGCTCCCGAGCACACCGTCAGGATGATCGAGCCGGCGTCGGCGGCAGCCCGCAGCGCATCGAGAGCCTCGCGCGGGAATCCGGCCTCGCTGGCGTTGTGTATCGCGGGCACGGCGACGAGGTCGGCGCCGCGCAACTCCGACAGGCCGTGGTCGGGAACCAGCGAGGCTCCGACCGATGTCCGCACCGGGTTTCCGGCCTGCAGGCCACAGACCTTGAAATCGAAGTTCGGGACGCCGTCGGCGGTTCGATCGATCCCGAACACCTCGCAGATGACCCCGAACTCGAACGGCGCCAGGCCGTCGAGGACGAGGGCGGAGACCGTTCTCAGCATGGCAGGATTTTATTGCAAATGGTCAGTGCTGCCACTGTTGGCGGAATATTAGCGTTAGCAGAATTACTGCCATGACTGTTGCAATCCAACTACTGCTGATGCTCATCGTCCTGCTCGCCCCGTTCGCCGTGGTGGCGGCGCTGGAGAGTCGCCCGAAGAGGGGCAGCCATCTGCGCTGGTTCGCCGCGCCGATTACCGGCCGCCTCTGCGAAGATGATGCCGACCTGCGCCGGATGGAACACGACACCGACGCGATCCGGACCCGCTTCGAGAGCGGCCGTTAGCGGGTCACGTCCCGCAGGAAAGACCCCACCGTATGCCGGTAGACCTCGGGAGCGTCGTCGTGCACCAGATGCCCGGCACCTGGGACATCGACATACGTTGTGCGATAACCAGTTTCGCTCATCATTCGCATCTGCCCGGGTGGTGTCACGGAATTGCCGGCCTCGATCAGCAGCGTAGGCGCCCGCACCCGGCGCCACTGCTCCCAGTAGTCCCGGGTGCCCCACTCGGCGGCGATCTGCACCCACCACTCCGGGCGGCCGTGCAGCCGCCAACCGGTATCGGTGCGGTCGAACGCCTCGGCGAAGTACCGTCCGGCGACCGGCCCGAACTCGTCGACGACGGCCTGCTCGGTCGGAAATTCGACCGGCAGCGCATGCACCCACGGCTCCCACGGCCCGGTCGTGCGGCCACGGAAGTCGGGCGCCATGTCCTCCACCACGAGCGCCGACACCAGGTCGGGTCGCTCGGCGGCCAGACACCACGCGTGCAGGCCGCCCATCGAGTGGCCGACCAGGATCGCGGGGCCGGGCAGTGCACGGAGCGCATCCCCGAGTTCCGCGACGAAACGCTCCGTACTGATCGGCCGGGAATCGGGGACGTCGCGGCCGCGGTGCCAGGGAGCGTCGTAGGTGTAGACCGCGCCGAATTCGGTGAGCCAGGGAATCTGGCGTGACCACGTCGACCCGCGGCCCATCAACCCGTGCACCAGAACCACCGTGGCACCGGCGCCGCCCCGATAGGTGACATGACGCAGCGGGTCAACCGGCATACAGGCATCTTGCATGCCCGGCCGCCGGCCCGGACCGGCACGGTAGCCTTGCCACATGGCCGTGGTGAAGATCAACGCAATCAAGGTGCCCGCCGGCGCCGGTCCCGAACTGGAGAAGCGTTTCGCGCATCGCGCGCACGCCGTCGACACCCAGCCCGGTTTCCTGGGCTTTCAGCTGCTGCGCCCGGTCAAGGGCGACGACCGCTACTTCGTGGTGACGCAGTGGGAGTCCGACGAGGCATTCCAGGCCTGGGCCAAGGGCCCCGCGATCGAGGCACACAAAGGGGAGCACACCAATCCGGTGGCCTCCGGGGCGTCCCTGCTGGAATTCGAGGTTGTGCTCGACGTTGCCGGGCCCGACGCGAAGGCTTAGCCACTCGGTGGCGCTGGTCTGCAGCGCCATCCTGGTGACCGCCGCAGCCGGCGGGTGCGCGGACACCGCGACGCCGCCGGCCAACGCGGGCGACGCGGGTGCCCGGATCAGTATCAACACTCCGCAGGGCGTTCGCGCCAAACAGGTCGTCGACATGCTCAACTCCGACTGGCCGATCGGCCCCATCGGCATCAAGACGCTCGCGGCACGCGACCAGGTGGACTACGTCGGCACGGTGATGGACAACCTGTGGTGGGAGCGCCCCTATCGGGTCGCCGGGGTCGACATCGGAGCCGGTTCGGCGACGCTGCACCTGTTGACGTCCTACGGCGCGCGCCAGGACATCGAACTGCACACCGACGACGCGACGATGGTCGACGACTTCGTCGTCAGCACCGTGCCGCCCGCGATCCGTTCCTGGTCCGACGTCGACGCCGCACTGACGAACTCCGGCGGGCGCTACTCCTACCGCGTCTCCCGCGTCCTCGACGGTCGCTGCGAACAGGTCGCCGGATCCAACACCTCGGAATCACTGCCCCTCGCGTCGATCTTCAAGCTTTACGTGCTCTACGCCGTGGCGCAGGGCGTCAAAGCCGGCACGGTGTCCTGGGACGACCAACTGACCATCACCACCGAGGGTAAGACGGTCGGTTCCTCGGCGTTCGACAAGATGCCCGCCGGCAGCCGTATCTCGGTGCGCACCGCCGCCGGGAAGATGATCGCCAACAGCGACAACATGGCCACCGATCTGCTGATCGATCGGGTCGGCACCGCGGCGGTCGAGCGTGCGCTGGCCGATGCCGGTCACCACGACCCCGCCAGCATGACGCCGTTCCCCACGATGCATGCGCTGTTCCAGATCGGTTGGGGCGAACCGGATCTGCGGGAGCAGTGGAAGACCGCCGATCAGCGCGGCCGGGCCAAACTGCTCGCCGACGTCAGCGCACGGCACTACGAACCCGATCCCCAGCGCACACATTCGCCGGCCTCGGCCTACGGAGCCGAGTGGTACGGCAACGCGGAGGACATCTGCCGGGTGCACGCGGCGCTGCAGGCCATCGCGACCGGACCCGCCGCACCCGTCAAGGAGATCATGTCGAACATCCCCGGCATCGATCTGGACCGCACCCAGTGGCCCTACATCGGCGCCAAGGCCGGGAACCTGCCGGGCGAACTGACCTTCAGTTGGTATGCCGTCGATCGGACGGGACAGCCGTGGGTCGTCAGCCTGCAGACCAACTGGGACCGCTTCCACGGCACCACCACCGGCGGCTGGTTGATGATGATCATCAAGCAGATGTTCGCGATGATTCCCGTCGGCTCGCGCTAGGACCGCATCCGCATCGTCCAGGCTCCCCCGCGGTAATGCAGGACCGTTCGACTCATGGGTTCGATATCGATGCGCCAGAACGAATTCGCCGTGGCGTCGAGCGTATGCAGGACAGCCGCCCGCACCACCGCCGGGTGGGTGACCGCGGTGACGCGGGCCGGCATGCCGATGATCGAGCCGAGCCAGTTGCGCACCCGGCAGATCAGGTCGACCACCGACTCGCCGCCGTGGGGTGCGCTCCGCGGATCGGTCAGCCAGACGGCCAGCTCGACCGGATCGATCGCCTCGATCGCCTTGCCGCGCCAGGCTCCGTAGTCGAGTTCGGTCAACCCCTGGTCGATCTCCGGATCCAACCCCAACAGCTCGGCCGTCTGACGGGTGCGCTTCTCCGGCCCGCAGTAGGCGCGGGCGACCGGCCCGACGTCGGCTGCCCCGATCACCTGGCGGTGGCCCACGCCGTTGAGCGCTTCGTCGATCGGAAAGCGTCCGGCCGACATGGCGCTGGTCATCGCGTGCGATACCAGTGTCAGCCGGACGGTACCGGTCATGAAGTCAACTGATCCTCGCGCTCGACGTCCAGCAACCGCGACAGCAGCGCCGCGCCGGCCAGCCCGATGGTGGTCCAGATGAGCACTTGCGTGCCCAGCGCATGCAGCCGGAACTCGTACAAGTCGACCGCCGGGAAGCCCGGGAAGACGATCGTCCCGGCGTCGTCCCTCATCGGCCCCGGCGTCTCGTCGACGGTCGGCAGGATGAGCATGACGACGGCCACGGCCGCGATGTAGGCGCCGGCGCCGGCCAGGGTGGCGTTCCAGGTCCCGAGCTTGGGCGCCAGCTGGTTGCCGAGATAGATAGCGGCGACCATCAGCAGCGCAGACAGCCCGACTATCAGGAGGTAGAGCAGTGCACGCTCTTTGATCGTGGTGTCCAGGCTGGTGGCCGGCGGGTTGGGCGGGTACTTGAGAGCCGGCACCACCCACAGTGAGATCAGCATCGCCCCGGCCACCAGAACGGACAGCGTCCGCGCGGTGATGTTGCTCGTGCGGCTGTACGCGACGCAGAACACGACGGCGAACAGTGCACCCATGGCGACGCTGAACGCGACCACGCCCAGACCCATGCCGACGGTTGACTGCACCGCACGGGTGAACAGCTCACCCCCCTCATGGCTGTGACCGTGGCCGGCAGCACCCTCCATCGCCTCGTGTGCCGCCGCGGTGCCGTCCTCGAAATCGATCGCGCGCCCGACGATGGGCTCGATGAAGATCTTCGACCAGATGAACGCGAATACGCCTGCCAGGGCGCCGGCCAGAATGCCGCGCCAGATGATGTGCTTTTCCATGCGTCAGTGGCAGGGGACGCCGAGCAGGTGCCGCGCGTCGTGGACGAACTCGTGGATGTACATGTTGTCCCCGAAGACTGAGGTCGCGCCCTGGTCCATGCCGACGAAGTAGAGCACCAGGAGGGCGACGAAGGCGGTCAGGCTCAACCAGGCTACGGCCTTGGCGGCGGACAGGTCGACGGCGCGGCCGGTGGTGTGGACTCGAGGTGAACTCATGTCGGTTTCCTTTCGGGGATCACGCGTCCCGGGTCAGGGCGGTGACGGGCTGAGGGTCTGACTGTGACAGTGGCGCGACCGTTCTGGATTTCCACCAGATTCCTCAACCCGTCGGTTACCGGGGAATCGTACGACAAACGGGCGGTCACCCCCAATGGGGACTGACCGCCCGTTCGATGTCCGTGCTATTCGGCGGAGCTGCTCGGGGAGACCCCCGCCGATCCGGAGGCACCCGCGCCGGCCAGGTCGGCGTCTTCGGACACCCGTGGTTTCGGTGAGCCGCTGAAGATGAACTTCGCGTCCTCTCCGGAACCCTCGCCGTCCCAGTTCTCCACGCCGACCGTGACGATCTGGCCCGGCTTGATCTCGTCGAACAGGATCTTCTCGGACAGCGCGTCCTCGATCTCGCGCTGGATGGTCCGGCGCAGCGGCCGGGCACCAAGCACCGGGTCGAAGCCACGCTTGGCCAGCAGAGCCTTGGCCGACTCGGTCAGCTGCAGCTCCATGTCCTTGTTCTTCAACTGGTTGGCGACCCGGGTCACCATCAGGTCGACCATCTGGATGATCTCGTCCCGGGTCAGCTGGTGGAAGACGATGATGTCGTCGATCCGGTTGAGGAACTCGGGCCGGAAGTGCTTCTTGAGCTCGTCGTTGACCTTGAGCTTCATCCGCTCGTAGTTGTTCTCACCGCCGCCCTGGGTGAAACCAAGTCCGACCGCCTTGGAGATGTCGGACGTGCCCAGGTTCGAGGTGAAGATCAGCACGGTGTTCTTGAAGTCGACGGTGCGGCCCTGACCGTCGGTCAGGCGGCCGTCCTCGAGGACCTGCAACAGCGTGTTGTAGATCTCCTGATGCGCCTTCTCGATCTCGTCGAACAGCACCACCGAGAACGGCTTGCGACGCACCTTCTCGGTGAGCTGGCCACCCTCCTCGTAGCCGACGTAGCCGGGAGGCGCGCCGAACAGCCGCGAGGCGGTGAAGCGGTCGTGGAACTCGCCCATGTCGATCTGGATCAGTGCGTCGTCGTCGCCGAACAGGAACTCCGCGAGCGCCTTGGACAGCTCGGTCTTACCGACACCGGACGGACCGGCGAAGATGAACGAACCGGACGGGCGCTTGGGATCCTTCAGCCCGGCGCGGGTGCGCCGGATGGCCTTGGAGACCGCCTTGACGGCGTCCTCCTGCCCGATGATCCGCTTGTGCAACTCGTCCTCCATGCGCAGCAGGCGGGTGGTCTCGGCCTCGGTCAGCTTGAACACCGGGATGCCGGTCCAGTTGCCCAGCACCTCGGCGATCTGCTCGTCGTCCACCTCGGCGACGACGTCGAGATCACCTGAGCGCCACTGCTTTTCGCGCTCGGCACGCTGCGCGACGAGTTGCTTCTCCTTGTCGCGCAGGTTCGCCGCCTTCTCGAAGTCCTGCGCGTCGATCGCGGACTCCTTCTCCCGGCGGGCGTCGGCGATCTTCTCGTCGAACTCGCGCAGGTCCGGCGGCGCGGTCATGCGGCGGATCCGCATCCGGGCGCCGGCTTCGTCGATCAGGTCGATCGCCTTGTCCGGCAGGAACCGGTCGTTGATGTAGCGGTCGGCCAGGGTGGCCGCGGCAACCAGCGCCGGGTCGGTGATCGAGACCCGGTGATGCGCCTCGTACCGGTCACGCAGACCCTTGAGGATCTCGATGGTGTGCTCGACGGTCGGCTCACCGACCTGCACCGGCTGGAACCGTCGCTCGAGGGCGGCGTCCTTCTCGATGTACTTGCGGTACTCGTCGAGCGTCGTCGCGCCGATGGTCTGCAACTCACCGCGGGCCAGTTTCGGCTTGAGGATGCTCGCGGCGTCGATGGCGCCCTCGGCGGCCCCGGCGCCGACCAGTGTGTGCAGCTCGTCGATGAACAGGATGATGTCGCCGCGGGTGTTGATCTCCTTGAGCACCTTCTTCAGGCGCTCCTCGAAGTCACCGCGGTACCGGCTGCCGGCCACCAGCGACCCCAGGTCGAGGGTGTAGAGCTGCTTGTCCTTGAGCGTCTCGGGCACCTCGCCGTGCACGATGGCCTGCGCCAGGCCCTCCACGACGGCAGTCTTGCCGACGCCGGGCTCGCCGATCAGCACCGGGTTGTTCTTGGTGCGGCGGGACAGCACCTGCATGACCCGCTCGATCTCCTTCTCGCGGCCGATGACCGGGTCGAGCTTGCCCTCCATGGCGGCGGCGGTCAGGTTGCGGCCGAACTGGTCGAGCACCAACGACGTAGAGGGACTGCCGGCTTCCCCTCCCCGCCCGCCACTGCCGGCTTCGGCCGTCTCCTTGCCCTGGTAGCCGCTCAGCAACTGGATGACCTGCTGGCGGACCCGGGTCAGCTCGGCGCCGAGCTTGACCAGAACCTGCGCGGCGACGCCCTCGCCCTCCCGGATCAGGCCGAGCAGAATGTGCTCGGTGCCGATGTAGTTGTGGCCAAGCTGCAGGGCCTCACGCAGGCTGAGCTCGAGAACCTTCTTGGCGCGCGGGGTGAACGGGATGTGCCCGGACGGTGCCTGCTGGCCCTGGCCGATGATCTCCTCGACCTGGCTGCGCACGCCTTCCAGGGAGATGCCCAGCGACTCGAGCGATTTGGCGGCCACACCCTCGCCCTCGTGAATGAGTCCCAGCAGGATGTGCTCGGTGCCGATGTAGTTGTGGTTGAGCATCCGGGCCTCCTCCTGGGCCAGGACGACAACACGACGGGCACGGTCGGTGAATCGTTCGAACATCCGTGGTTACCTGCTCTCCTTGATCGGGCACTCATGCACGATCCGCACATAGAACGGGGTGCACAGCGCCTTGTCGACCACTCTAGTGCGCGGGGCCACCGGGTGCCTTACCTTGGTGGCCCGCCACACGTGGATTCAAGTGAGCAACGACGGGAATTCGGTAATCGTTTCCCGTAATTGACGGCAGTTCGCCGCTAGCGAACGGAAGTTACGTCGCGGCGTGGAACGCGTCGATGACGTCGGCCGGGATCCGGCCCCGGGTCGACACGTTGTGACCGTTGCGGCGCGCCCAGTCCCGGATGGCGGCACTCTGCTCACGGTCGATGGCGGCGCGGCCGCGCCCCGAGCCGGCGCCCGAACGGCCTCGACGACGGCCGCCCACCCGGCGGCCGGCCTCGACCCATTTCTTGAGGTCGTTGCGAAGCGCCTTGGCATTCTTACCGGAAAGGTCGATCTCGTACGTCACACCGTCGAGTGAAAATTCCACGGTTTCATCGGCAGCACCTTCACCGTCGAAATCGTCGACCAAAGTTACAGTGACTTTTTTTGCCATTGGTGTGCCGGCCCTTCTGCCTCACAGGACATACCCACCGGTACGTTCTGAACTCACGGGAATCGCCCGAATGGAAACCCTGTTGTCTGCGACCAATCTGCCATATGCAGCACCGCAATTTCAAGGACAAAAGCGTGCGCGCCGGTTCAGCTACCGTGTCGCGCGGCACTCAACGAGAACGTTTAACTATTGGGAACAGAACTGTTTCCCGAATTGACAGGCCGGTTAAAGCCATCAACAGCCGGTCGATGCCCATTCCGGTCCCCGTGGTCGGCGGCATCCCGTACTCCATCGCCGCAAGGAAGTCCTCGTCGAGTTGCATCGCCTCGTCGTCGCCGGCGGCCGCCGCGGCCGCCTGTGCGCCAAAGCGTTCCCGCTGCACCACGGGGTCGACGAGTTCGGAATAGCCGGTTGCCAGTTCGAAACCGCGTACGTAGAGGTCCCATTTCTCGGTAACGCCCGCGATGCTGCGGTGCTGGCGCGTCAAAGGCGTTGTCTCGACTGGGAAATCCTTGACGAATACGGGCGCCCACAGGGTGTCACCGACGGTGTGCTCCCACAGTTCCTCGACAAGCTTCCCGTGCCCATGGCCACGGTCGCGCGGCAACTCCAAACCCAGCCGCGCGGCAACCTGCCACAAGTGCTCGGCAGGTGTCTGCGGGGTGATCTCTTCATCGAGAGCTTCTGACAATGACGGGTACATTTGTAACGTCGGCCATTCGCCGTCGAGGTCGTACACCGAACCGTCCGGCAGCGGAATTTGCCGAGTTCCGATCGCCTCGTCGGCCACTTCCTGAATAACCTCGCGGGTAACACGAGCAGAATCCTCGTAGTCGCCGTACGCCTGATAAGTCTCGAGCATCGAGAATTCGGGCGAATGCGTCGAATCGGCGCCCTCGTTCCGGAAGTTGCGATTCAGTTCGAAGACTTTCTCAAAACCCCCGACGACGCAGCGCTTCAGGAACAGCTCCGGCGCGATGCGCAGGAAGAGGTCCGTATCCAGGGCATTGGAGTGGGTGACGAAGGGCCGCGCGGCCGCACCGCCGGCCAGCGTCTGCAGCATCGGCGTTTCCACTTCGAGGAATCCGCGGCGTTCCAAGGCTGAACGGACTGCCCGCACGACGGCGATCCGGGTCCGCGCGATGTCGCGTGCGGCGGGCCGCACGATCAGGTCGACGTAGCGCTGACGCACCCGGGTCTCCTCGTTCATCTCCCGGTGTGCGACCGGCAGCGGCCGCAGCGCCTTGGCCGCCATTCGCCAGGAATCGCCCAGCACCGACAGCTCGCCGCGCCGCGAGCTGATCACCTCGCCGTGCACGAACACGATGTCGCCGAGGTCGACGTCGGCCTTCCAGGCCTCCAGCGCTTGCTCGCCCACCCCGGCCAGACTGATCATCACCTGCAACTGGGTGCCGTCGCCGTCCTGGAGTGTGGCAAAACACAACTTGCCCGAGTTGCGGGAGAACACGACGCGGCCGGCGACGCCGACGATGTCCCCGGTCTGGGTGTCGGGGGTCAGGTCGGGGTATGCGGCGCGGATCTCGGCCAGCGTATGCGTGCGGGGCACCGACACCGGGTACGGCTCATGACCCTCGGCCAGCAGGCGGTCACGCTTGTCCTGCCGGATCCGGAACTGCTCGGGAAGGTCTGCCTCGCTCACGACGCGCCAGCCTAATTGAGGACAGGCCCGGAAATTGAATCCGGACCGGCGCCGGCGCGGGTTGCCGAGCGTGCGCGAAATCCTGCGATGCCGCGGTGTGTCGCGGACCGGCACGCACACTCGCCGAAGAAGGGCAACGGAAGCCGGCCTCAGCGCTTGGCGCGTTGATCGCGGTTGCGTTCGAACACCAGCCGCAACCCGTCCAGCGTCAGGTACTTCTCGAACCGAGCGGCGGTATGCAGTTCGGGCAGCAGCATCGGTGCGGTGTGGCCGGTGACGATCACCGCCACGTCGCCGGCGTCAGGCCGTCCTTCCAATTCTTCGCGCATCCGCCGGACCACTCCGTCGACCAGACCCGCGAAGCCGAACACCGCACCGGACTGCATGCACTCCACGGTGTTCTTGCCGATCACCGACCGCGGCCGGGTCAGTTCCACCCGGCGCAGTGCGGCCGACCGGGCGGCCGCGGCGTCGGAGGCCACCCCCACCCCGGGTGCGATCGCCCCTCCCAGGAACTCGCCTTTGGCGGACACGACGTCCACGACGATCGACGATCCGAAGTCGACCACGACGGCCGCCGTACCGAGTTTGTGAAAAGCGGACAGACAGTTGACGATCCGGTCGGCCCCGACCTCCTTGGGATTGTCGACCAGCAGCGGAATGCCGGTGCGGACACCCGGCTCGATCAGCACATGCGGAATGGACGGCCAGTACTGGTCGAGCATCAGCCGGATCTCGTGCAGCACCGACGGCACGGTGGACAGCGCCACCGCACCGGTGAGCCGCTCGGAATCATCACCGATCAACCCGTCGATGGTCAGTGCCAGTTCGTCACCGGTGACCTCCGGCTCGGTGCGAATCCGCCACTGCTGCACCACCTTTGCATGTTCAGCAGTGCCCTGGATCAGACCGACGACGGTGTGCGTGTTGCGCACGTCGATTGCCAGCAGCACTAGCGCAACCCCCGTGGGGAGACGAGTTCATGGGCGCCGGCGGGTACGTCCGCCGGGTCGTCGCCCAGGTGCACCTGACGGTTGTCCGCGTCGACGAAAACCACCCGCGGCCGATAGCAGCGGGCCTCCGAATCGTCCATCGTGCCGTAGGCGATCAGGATGACGAGGTCTCCCGGGTGTACCAGATGCGCGGCTGCACCGTTGATCCCGATGACTCCGGACCCGCGCTCACCGGTGATCGCGTAGGTCACCAGGCGTGCCCCATTGTCGATGTCGACGATGGTGACCTGTTCGCCCTCCAACAGATCGGCGGCATCCATCAGGTCGGCGTCCACCGTCACCGATCCGACGTAGTGCAGATCGGCGTGCGTCACCGTGGCGCGGTGGATCTTCGACTTGAGCATGGTTCGTAACATCAGTTCCTCCGGGCCGGTTCGGGGTCGTCGCCACTTTCGGCCGGGCGACCCAACTCGACGACGATGTTGTCCAGCAGTCGAGTGGTCCCGACCCGCGCCGCGATCAGCACGCGCGCCGGACCCGGCACGGGATCGGCTTCCAGGCCGGGCCCGCGCACCTCGAGGTAGTCGAGCTCGACACCCGGCACGGCGTCGATCACCGCCCGGCCCGCCGCCAGCGCGGCAACCACACCGGATCGGGCGGCGTGCTGGGCCGCCACCAGCGCCGCGGACAGTGCGCCGGCCCGCTTCCGCTGTTCTGGATCGAGGTAGCGGTTGCGCGAGGACATGGCCAGTCCGTCGGGTTCGCGCACGATCGGCACCCCCACGATGCGCACGCCGACGTTGAGATCCGCGACCATCTGACGGACCAGAACCAGTTGCTGGTAATCCTTTTCGCCGAAATACGCCTGATCCGGGCGGATGATGTCGAGCAGCTTGAGCACCACGGTGAGCATGCCGGCGAAGTGGGTCGGCCGCACGGCGCCCTCAAGTTCGGCGCCCAGCGGTCCGGGATGCACCGACGTCCGCGGGCCGTCCGGGTACATCGCGGCGGCCGTCGGGGCGAACACGATCTCTACCCCCTCATTGCGCAGGAGTGCGACGTCGGCGTCCAGGGTTCGCGGGTAGGCGTCCAGGTCCTCGCCGGGCCCGAACTGTAGGGGGTTGACGAAAATCGACACCGCCACGACGGATCCGGGGACACGTTTTGCCATTCGCACCAGCGTGAGGTGGCCCTCGTGCAGCGCACCCATCGTCGGGACCAGCAGCACGCGCCGGCCGGACATCCGCAGCGCCCGACTGACGTCGCTCGCATCGGCCGGCGAGCTGTATGTGTTCAACTGTCCCGCAACGAATTTCGGTGATCCGCCGGTCATCGTTCCAGCACCTCGAAAACCTCCTCGGGAGCGCGGCAGCGTTGCGCGGTGCGCAGCGCGACGGTTCGATAGGCCTCGACCAGGCCGGGATCGATCTCCGCCAGCGCCGCCAGGTGACGGGCCACCGCCGGAGCGTCACCGCGGGCGACCGGCCCGGTCAGGGCGGCCTGACCCCGCTGCAGCGTGTTCTCCAGAGCGGCGCGCGCCAGCGGGGCGATCACGCGTTCGGCGATACCCGCGGGCGCGTCGGCGACCACCTCCTGGCCCAGCAGTTCGGCGCCCCACAACGCCGCGCGCAGGGCCTCGAGCGCATCGGCGATCAGGGTCACCAGGTGATTGGACCCGTGCGCCAGGGCCGCGTGATAGAGCGTGCGGGCGTCCTCACGCACCCGGAACGGCTCCCCGCCGATCTCGAGGACCAACGACTGCGCGATCGCATAACCGATCTCGTCGGCCGCCGTGATTCCGAAGCAGCTGTCCGCCAGCCGGGCGATGTCCTCGTCTGCCCCGGTGAACGTCATCGCCGGATGGATGGCCAGCGGGACGCAACCCCGATCGGTCAGCGGCGCAAGGATCGCGATCCCGTTGGCCCCCGAGGTGTGCGCGACGATGGTGCCCGGTTTGACGGCCCCGGTCACCGCGAGCCCGGAGACCAGGCCCGCCAGCTCGGAGTCGGGCACCGCGAGGATCAGCAGTTCGGCGTCGGCGGCGACCTCATCGGGCGGCCGGATCAGGGTGTCGGGCAGCCGGCGGTCCGCCCGGCGCAGCGAGGCCGCCGACACCGCACTGGCCGCGACGACGACGTGGTCGGCGCGTTCGAGCGCCACACCCAGCGCGGTGCCCACGCGTCCGGCGGAGATGAGCCCCACCTTGAGACGCGCTGGGCGCAGACCCTCGACATGACCCGACTGCACCATCGCAGACGACCTCGCAAGCTTCTCGTGTGATCCGATCCAGTCCCGCTGGGCGGGTACCGGTCGCCGTTGTGAACGGTTGCAGAAAGACTAGCTCAGTCCTCGCGGCGCCTGCGCCGACCGCCCTCGGTGGGGCCGCTGTGCTGCAGCCGGGCCAACAGTTCGGCCACCGACTGCCCACCGGTGACGGCCTCGTCGTCGGCACTGCCGTGTCGCGGGGCCGGTCCGGCGTCGGGAGGCGTCCAGTGCCGGCCACGATGCTCGGTCTCCGGCGCCGCGCCGGGCTCGGCGATCGCCTCGGGAACCGATGCCGGCTCGAGCCCGTTCTGCGTGGTGGGCGCCGGGGAAGGGGTGGCCGGTGGCGGCGGAGCCGGCATCCGCTGCGGTGCGGGGGGAACCGGCGGGATCCGGCGGGTCTGCTCGACGTCGGGGACGGCCTCGGCGGCGTGCCGCGCGTGGACGGGTTCCGCGCCGGTGAACAGCGGCTCCTCCGGCACGTCGATGATGGGATTCTCGGTGGTGTCCGCGATGTCCGGGGCCCTGGTGCGCACCCCGGCGAAGTGGTCCGGCTGCTCCTCCACCTCGGTGATCCGGGTACTGGACACCCGATCCGGGCGCGCCGGGACCTCCCCCATGCCGGGCGAGCCCATGCCGGCCGGGCCGTTCCACTCCGCGTAGCCGCGGTCGCGTTCGATCGCCGGCCGGTGGGACAGGTCGGTGTCGAACAGGATCTCCAGGTTGGTCCGCAGGGCCGCCAGTTCCGCCCGCAACGCGACGACTTCGTCGTTCACCTGGGCGCGCGCCTCGTGAGCGAGTTCACGGCGCAAGTGGGCTTCGACGTTGAGTTCGTACTCGCGACGCGCGGCGATCTCCCGGTCCAGTTGCAGGTTGTAGACGGTCTTCAGATCCCGAGCCTTGGCCTGGTCGAGATCGCTCTGCCGGCGGTAGGTCACCGAGACGAACGCGCCGACCACCGCGGCCCACAGCGACAGGATGACCGCCAGCCGCAGCAATTCGACCCTGCTGGTGAACACCAGCGCGCAACTCGCCGCGATGGCGAGCACCAACAGCACCGTCAGAAGCGCCCAGCCCGGCCGCCGGCCACCGCGGCGAGCCCGATCGCCGCGGAACTGTTCGCTCATGGGGCTGACTGTACCGTCGAGAGCTCGCCGAACCCGTTGTGCCAATCGGCATTTCCCCCAGTAGTTGGCGCCGGTCCCACCTGCGGCGCTACTCGGGTGCGGTGTCGGCGGTTTCGGCGGGGTCTTGCGGAGGTGACTTGCAGGAATGCTGCAACCACAGCGCGGCCACCACGAGTGCCAGCGCGCAGACCGCGGCCACCACGGCGCCCGCGGTGTCGGCGGCCGCCACCCGCAACTCGCCGCGGCGGGGCAGCAGATAGGCCAGCACCCCGATCCACCAGCCGAGCACCAGTGCACCCACCCACGCCGACGCCTGGGCGATGACAAGGCTGCGAGCGACCGCGAGGGGGTGCAGCCGATCGCCGCCTTCCCCGATCTCACCGGCATTGACCTTGGCGCGCACGTACCCGCCCCAACCGGCCTCGACGGCGGCGATCGCGGCCAGCGACAGTCCCGTCCACACGGTCAGCGGCGGAAACCACCGGTACAGCGACAGCACCAGCAGGTACCCGACCACTGCCGCCACGGCGACCGTGACGGCGAGGTCGCGGGTCCGGGTGGGCGTCATGGCTGCAGCACCAAGCCGGTCGGGCGCACGCCGCCCCGCTCGACCGCGTCGAGGTCGGCGAGCAACCGGGCGACGGAACGCTCGGCGTCTGCGACAGGCAGCGTCGCGTCGGGCTCGACGTCCAGCCAGGGGATCAGCACAAATGCCCGCATATGTGCCAGCGGATGCGGCAATGTCAGGTCGGAGTCGCGGGAGACCACCTCGCTCAGCGCGTCGTCCGGCTCGCGTTGCTGGACCCGGACCAGGTCGACGTCGAGTGTCCGTGGACCCCATCGCCGGCCGCGGACCCGGTCTGCGGCGTGTTCGAGATCCTGGGCGAACCGCAGCCAGTCACGGGCGCCGCACTGGGAATCCTCCGCGACCACCACCGCGTTGAGAAAGGGGTCCTGATCGACGCCGCCCCACGGGTCGGTCTCGTAGACCGGCGAGACGGCGCGGACCCGCTCACCCAGCGCGTCGACCACCGACCGCAGCCGGCCCAGCCGGTCGCCGAGGTTAGACCCGATGGACAGCACGGCCCGCGTCACGCGGGACTCCTCCCGCCATCCCGCCCGGGCCCCCGGCCACCGCGGCGGGAGCGGCGGGCGACGACAGCAACGTCGTTGAATTGCAAGGGAATCGGTGCAGAGGGTTTGTGCACCACCACCTCAACGGCATGGATCCGCTGATCGGTCATCACGTCCTCGGCGATCTCGGCGGCCACCGTCTCGATGAGGTTGCGCGGCGGGCCGGCGACGATCCCGGCGGCGCGCTGGGCGAGGGTCCCGTAGTCGCAGGTGTCCGCCAACTGATCGCTGGCCGCTGCGGCGGCCAGATCGATCCAGACGGTGATGTCGACGACGAAATCCTGGCCGTCGCGACGCTCATGGTCGAACACGCCGTGGTTACCGCGAACGGTCAAGCCGCGCAATTCGATTCGGTCAGCCACCGGCCCCCCCGGAATTCCACGCCTCAGCCACCTTGATCGCGTCGACCGACGCGCGCACGTCGTGCACCCGGACACCCCATGCGCCGCTTCCGGCGGCCAGCGCGGAGATGACAGCGGTGGCGGTTTCCCGGCCGTCCGGGGGCCGCGGTTCGCCGTCACCGGTTGCCAGCAGGACACCGAGGAACCTCTTGCGGGATGCACCGATCAGGACCGGTATACCGGTGCCGACCAGCTCGGGCAGGGCGTGCAGCAGCGCCCAATTGTGTTGTGCCGTCTTGGCGAAACCGAGTCCGGGGTCGATGATCACGTTGTCCGGATGCACCCCGGCGGCTACCGCGGCATCGACCGCGCCCAGCAGTTCGGTGCGCACCTCCGCGACGACGTCGCCGTAGGACGGCACCCGGTGCGGATCCCCGGGGGACACGGACCGCCAGTGCATCAGGATCCACGGCACCCCGGCCTCGGCCACCACCCGGGCCATCGCCGGGTCGGCCCGGCCGCCCGACACGTCGTTGACGATCGCCGCCCCGCTCTCCAGGGCCGCCCGCGCCACCTCGGCGTGCATCGTGTCGATACTGACCGTAAGACCTTGTGCTGCAAGCGATTTAACAACGGGAACGACCCGGGGCAGCTCGACTGAGGAATCGATCCGAACCGCCCCGGGTCGGGTGGATTCGCCGCCGACGTCGATGATGCCGGCACCGTCGGCCGCCAGCTTCAAGCCGTGTTCGACCGCTGCCGCACAGTCCAGGAAGCGGCCCCCGTCGGAGAAGGAGTCGTCGGTGACGTTCACGACCCCCATGACCTGTGTGCGCAGCTGACGTGTTCGCGTCATTTACGCAATATCAGATCCAGCGCCTCGGCTCGAGATGCCTTGTCGGTCTTGAACTGTCCACGGACGGCCGACGTGGTGGTCACCGCTCCAGGCTTGCGCACACCGCGCATCGCCATGCAGAGGTGCTCGGCTTCGACGACGACGATGACCCCGCGCGGATCGAGCTTGCGCATCACCGCGTCGGCGATCTGGCCGGTCAGCCGCTCCTGGATCTGCGGACGTTTGGCATACAGGTCGACCACCCGGGCGATCTTCGACAATCCGGTCACTCGGCCGTCGGCGCCGGGAATGTAGCCGACGTGCGCGACGCCGTGGAAGGAGACCAGGTGATGCTCGCAAGTGGAGTACATCGGGATCTGCTTGACCAGTACCAGTTCGTCGTGCTGCTCGTCGAACGTGGTGTTCAGCACGTCGTCGGGATTCTCGTACAGCCCCGCGAACACCTCGCGGTACGCGCGGGCGACCCGGGCCGGGGTGTCCAAGAGCCCGTGGCGGTCCGGATCCTCGCCGATCGCGTAGAGCAGTTCACGGACGGCGGCCTCGGCGCGCGCCTGGTCGAACACCCCGGGGGTGGCCGATGCGGCCGGAGCGCCGCTGAACGCTCCAGTCACCTCTGCAGTCATGTCGCCCTTCCGCTTTCGTGATCAGCCCTGCGCCGGCGGCTGCGGCCGGGTGCTGTCCTCACGGTCGTCTGCCTGGTGGCGCCCGCCGGCGCCGCCCTGGGCCTCCGGGTGATGACCGTAATTCGGATAGGACTGGTACGGATAGGGCTGCTGATCGCGTTGCGAGGGCGGCGGTTGCCAGGCCGGCGGCGGTGGATACCAATAGCCCTGCGGCTGATCGCGCGGCGGCCAGCCGGGTGCATGCCAGCCGGCGGGGGCGCCGTAGTCCGGCTGGGTCGGCCCTCCGTTCGGTCCGCCATTCGGTCCGCCATTGGGGGCGCCGTAGCCGCCGTTGGATCCGTTCGGGCCGGGCTGCCGGGCCGCCTCGGCGGCCGCGATGGCCGTCTTGAAAGCCGGCTCGGGCACCGGTTTCGGCCATTCCTCGCCGCGTTCGATGGCCAGCTCGCCCGGGGTCTTGATGGGCGGCTTGTCGGACGGGATCCGCCCGCCGAAGTCGTCGAAGGCGGTGATCCGCGGCCGCTTGCGGACCTCGTCGAACACCTTCTCCAATTCGGGACGGTGCAGGGTTTCCTTCTCCAGCAATTCACCGGCCAGCGTGTCGAGCACGTCGCGGTACTCGGAGAGGATCTCCCAGGCCTCGGTGTGCGCGGCCTCGATGAGCTTGCGGACCTCGTCATCGATGTCGCGGGCCACCTCGTGCCCGAAGTCGGCCTGGGTTCCCATGGTGCGGCCCAGGAACGGATCGCCGTGCTCGGTGCCGTAGCGCACCGCGCCGAGCTTGGCGCTCATGCCGTACTCGGTGACCATCGCCCGGGCGATCTTGGTGGCCTGGTCGATGTCCGATGAGGCCCCCGTGGTCGGCTCCCGGAACACCAACTCCTCGGCGGCGCGCCCACCCATCGCGAACACCAGCCGCGAGATCATCTCCGAGCGGGTCATCAGGCCCTTGTCGTCCTCTGGCACGGCCATCGCGTGCCCCCCGGTGCGACCGCGGGCCAGGATGGTCACCTTGTAGATCGGCTCGATGTCCGGCATCGCCCACCCGGCCAGCGTGTGGCCGGCCTCATGGTAGGCGGTGATCTTCTTCTCCTGCTCACTGATGATGCGGCTCTTGCGGCGCGGGCCGCCGACGACGCGGTCGACGGCCTCCTCCAGGGCGGCGCCGGTGATGACGGTGCCGTTCTCGCGTGCGGTCAGCAGTGCGGCCTCGTTGATCACGTTGGCCAGGTCTGCGCCGGTCATCCCGACGGTGCGTTTGGCCAGCCCGTCCATGTCGGCGTCCGGGGCGATCGGCTTGCCCTGCGAATGCACCCGAAGCACGGCCTTGCGCCCGGCCAGGTCCGGGTTGGAGACCGGGATCTGCCGGTCGAACCGGCCGGGCCGCAGCAACGCGGGGTCGAGGATGTCGGGCCGGTTGGTGGCCGCGATCAAAATGACGCCCTGCCGGTCGCCGAAGCCGTCCATCTCGACGAGCAGCTGGTTCAGCGTCTGTTCGCGTTCGTCGTGACCCCCGCCCAGGCCCGCGCCGCGCTGGCGGCCGACGGCGTCGATCTCGTCGACGAAGATGATGCACGGGCTGTTCTGCTTGGCCTGCTCGAACAGGTCCCGCACCCGGGAGGCGCCGACACCGACGAACATCTCCACGAAGTCCGAGCCGGAGATGGTGAAGAACGGGACACCGGCCTCGCCGGCCACGGCGCGCGCCAGCAGCGTCTTGCCGGTGCCGGGCGGACCGTAGAGCAGCACGCCCCTGGGGATCTTGGCGCCCAGCGCCTGGTAGCGCGCCGGGTTCTGCAGGAAGTCTTTGATCTCGTAGAGCTCTTCGACCGCCTCGTCGGCGCCGGCGACGTCGGCGAACGTGGTCTTGGGCATGTCCTTGGACAGCTGTTTGGCCCGGGACTTGCCGAAGCCGAAGCCCATCCGGCCGCCGGTCTGCATCCGGGAGAACATCATGAACAGGCCGACCAGCAGCAGCAGCGGCAGCATGTAGATCAGCAGGGAACCGAGCATGCTGCCCTGGTTCACCACGGTGTTGACCTGGGTGTTCTTCGCCTGCAGGGCGTCGAACAGGTTGACCGCGTAGCCCGTCGGGAACTTGCTGATGATCTTGTCGGAACCAGCGGAGTCGTCGTTTGCGTTCTTGAGTTCCAGCCGGACCTGCTGCTCGCGATCGTCGATCTGGGCGCTCTTGACGTTGCCGTCGCGAATCTGGGCCATCGCAACGGACGTGTCGACCTGCTTGTAGGTGCGGGTGTCGTCGCCGAAGTAGAAGAAGGACCAGCCCAGCAGCAACACGACGGCAATCGCCGTGAGCGTGCGGATCACGTTCTTTCGGTTCATCGTTGGTGTCGATTCATCGATATCTTCAGTCCGGCGTCACTGTTGCCGGCCCCGGTCCTTCCAAAGATGCGCGTTAATTTCTTAGGCTACCGCTACCTCAACGAACGGAAGTTCCCACCTGGAGAAATCATGTGCTTCGGTGAAGTGGTGCACGACAGCGCCTTGATCACCGTCGACCGGACCGCCGCAGTGCGGCTCGAGGTGGTCCGGGCGGGCCGGCCGGGCGACCCCGTCGTCGTGCTGGCGCACGGATTCCCCGAACTGGCCTACACCTGGCGGCACCAGATTCCGGCGCTGGCCGCGGCCGGTTACCGGGTCCTGGCACCTGACCAGCGCGGGTATGGCGGCTCGTCGTGTCCGACGCCGGTCGTCGCATACGACATCCACGCCCTGACCGGTGATCTCGTCGCGCTGCTGGACACGGAGGTCGGCGACGGCGCCGCCAAGGCGGTGTTCGTCGGCCACGACTGGGGTGCGACGGTGGTGTGGACCCTCGCCCAGCTGCACCCGGACCGGGTGGCCGCCGTCGCCGGGCTCAGCGTCCCACCGGTCCCGCGGCCGCGGACCACCCCGACCACGGCGTTCCGCAAGTTCGGCGACGACTTCTACATCCTGCGGTTCCAGGAACCCGGCGTCGCCGACGCCGAACTGGGCGCCGACCCGGGTGCCACCCTGCGCGCACTGATGGCCGGCGCGGCCGACGCCCCGCTGCCGGACTGGCTGACCGTCGGCGATCTCGAGTTCTACGCGGCGGAGTTCGCCCGCACGGGTTTCACCGGGGGGCTGAACTGGTACCGCAACATGGACCGCAACTGGGCCACCACCGCCACCGTGCCCGCCCCGACCATCGCGGTCCCAGCGTTGTTCATCGGCGGGCGGGCCGATCCGGTTCTCGGGTTCACCCGCACCGACCGGGCCCGAGAGGTGGTCACCGGGTACTACCGCGAGGAGTGGATCGAGGGCGCCGGCCACTGGATCCCGCAGGACAGCGCGGCCGAGGTGAATCGAATCCTGTTGGAATTCCTGGATTTCTGCACCCACACGACCGACTGGGGCGGTCACCGCTGAGCGGCGCGCTAATGTCTTGCTCATGCGAGTTGTCAAGGATGTCCACGCGGTCGTGCGTCTCCTCATTCTGTTCGTCGGTGCGCTCATGGTGGTCGCGACGCTGTCCGCGTGCGACTCGAAATCGGCACCGCCGGCCGCCGGCGGATCCCCGCGTCAGGTGACCGTGGTCGGCACCGGAAAAGTCCAGGGCGCCCCGGACACCCTGACCGTCAACGCGGCGGTCACCTTCACCGGCCCCGACGTCACCACGGCGATGAACCAGACCAACGAACGCCAGCAGTCCGTCGTCGAGGCACTGGTGACCGCGGGCGTCGACCGCAAGGACATGGCGACCAGCAATGTCAGCCTGCAGTCGCAGTACAGCTCCGACGGCAACACGGTCACCGGATATCAGGCCACCAACGGGCTGACCGTGACGGTTCGGGACCTGAGCACCGCCTCGCGGGTGCTGGCCGTGATCACCAGTACCGGCGGCAACGCCACCCGGCTGAACTCGGTGAACCTGTCCATCGACGACGACTCCCAGTTGCTCAGGGACGCCCGGGCGCGGGCCTTCAACGACGCCAAGGACCGGGCGCAGCAGTTCGCCGACCTGTCCGGGCTCAAGCTGGGCAGTGTGCTGTCGATCTCGGAGGTCCCCGGATCGGCGCCGCCGGTACCGGTGCCGATGCCGCGCGGCCCCATGTCCGAGGCTGCGGTCACGGCGGTGCCCATCGAACCGGGTCAGCAGACCGTCAGCTTCGAAGTCACCGCCGTCTGGGAACTCGGCTAGCGCGACGCCGACACGGTCACCGGCAGGCCGTTGAGCACCGCGGTGCCCGACAGGGGATCCAGCAGCAACCCGTCGTTGAGCTGGTTGACGTTGACGCCGGGCTGGGTCGCCGCGACCGCCTGCCGGGTGCCCTCCCGGCCGTGACCCCAGCCGTGCGGAAGAGACACCACCCCCGGCCGGATGGTGTCGGTGACCTCGACGGGCACGATGATCTCGCCACCGGCGCCCTTGACCACCGCCGAACCGGTGTCCTCCCCGATGCCGAGCCGGGCCGCGTCGTCGGGGTGCATGTGCAGGGTGCACCGGTTGGTGCCCCCGGCCAGCGCCGGAAGATTGTGCATCCAGCTGTTGTTCGAGCGTAGGTGCCGACGGCCGATCAACACCAGTTCGCTTGCCCCGCAACCCATTCGGTCCCGCAGCCGGACGGTCTCGGCCACCAGGACATCGGGAGCCAGTTCGACCTTGCCGCTCGGTGTCCGCAGCACCCCGGGCAGCCGGGGCTGCAGCGGGCCGAGGTCCACGCCGTGCGGGTGCGCCAGCAGCACCGCCAGCGTCAGGCCGTCCGGGTGGGTGCCGAACGCATCGCCGTACGGGCCCAGTCGCAGCATCATGTCGAGTCGGCGCTCAGCACCGCTCGCGCCGGTCAGCATCCCGGTCAGCTCGTCGACATCACGTCCGGCCACCGGTGAGCCGGGGTCGGCGGTCTCCTTGGCCAGCGTCGCGGCGATCACCTGCACGTCGACCAGCGATGGGTCGGCGTCATGACCAATCCCGTAGAGGCTCAGCGCAATTCGTGACAGGATGTCGGCCTCGTCGGGCCGGCCGTCCGCCAGCGCCAGCACCGGCGGGGAATACCGGGCGTTGTTGCGGACCGCCAGGTTGTTCAACGCGAAATCGAAGTGGCCGCTCCGGCTGGGCGGGGGCGGCGGCAGGATGACGTCGGCGTGACAGGTGGTCTCGTTCAGGTAGGGGTCGATGCTGAGCATGAACCCGATTTCGTCGAGTGCCCTGGAGAGCCGGTCGCCGTCGGGCGCCGACAGCACCGGGTTGCCCGCGATGGTGATCAGCGCGCGGATCTGGCCGTCGCCGGGTGTGTCGATCTCCTCGGCCAGTGCGGCGGCCGGGAACTCCGATGCCGCCTCCGGATGCCCGGACACCCGGCTGTGCCAGCGCCCGGTGACGAACCCGCGGCCCGGGCGCGGCGGCCGGGGCGCCGGCGCGGTCGGACCGAGCGGGAACATCGCCCCGCCGGGCCGGTCCAGGTTGCCGGTCAGCACGTTGACGACGTCGACCAGCCAGCTGCCCAGGGTGCCGAACTCGACGGTCGAGGTCCCGATCCGCCCGTACACGGCGGCCGACGGCGCCGCCGCGATGTCCCGTGCCAGCTGCCGGATGTCTTGTGCCGCAACGCCACAACTGTCGGCGACCGCCTCGGGTGCGAAGTCGGCGGCCAGGGCACGAACGGTGTCGACACCGGTGACGTGATCGGCGATGCCGCCGAGGTCGTCGGAGACCAGCTCCTCGTCGAACAGCACGTGCACGACGGCCAGCAGCAGCAGACCGTCGGTACCCGGCCGCGGGGCCAGGTGCACATCGGCCAGGGCGGCGGTGCGGGTGCGGGCCGGGTCGATCACGGTAAGCGTGCCACCGCGCCGGCGCAGGGCGCGCAGCTTGCCCGGGAAGTCCGCCGCGGTGGCCAGGCTGCCATTGGAGACCATCGGATTGGCGCCGATGACCACCAGATGATCGGTGCGGTCGATATCGGGCACCGTGAACGCGAACGGGTTGCCGAACATGTAGCCCAGCGCGACCTGTTTGGGCATCTGGTCCAGGGTGCTGGCGCTGAACACGTTGCGAGTGCGCAGGGCCTTGATCACCAGCGGCGCATACAGCGCCCCGGCCATGGTGTGGGCGTTCGGGTTGCCCAGGTACACGCCCACCGACGGCCCGCCGTGCTCGGCGACAACCGCGCCCAGCCGCTGCGCGACCGTCGCGAACGCCTCGTCCCAGTCCACCTCGGTGAGAACGCCGTCGCGGCGCACCAGCGGCCGCTGCAGCCGGTCCGGGTCGCCGTCGAGTTCGCCGAAAGTGGCCCCCTTGGGGCAGACGAACCCGGCGCTGAAGACGTCGGCGGCATCACCGCGGGCCGCGGTGATATGGGCGACCGGGTCGTCGCTGATGCTCAGGGTCAACCCGCAGGTGGCCTCGCACAAGGGACAGATGCGCAGCGCTGATACTCGCTCGGCCGCGCCCGGCGATGCCGGGCTTGCCTCGCTCGGTGCGGTCCGCGTCATGTGAGCCTTATCAGAGCGTGTAGACCTTGGGGTCCAGGGTGCCGATGTAGGGCAGGTCGCGGTACCGCTCGGCGTAGTCGAGGCCGTACCCGACGACGAACTCGTTGGGGATGTCGAAGCCGATGTAGGCGACGTCGACGCTGGCCTTCATCGCCTCCGGTTTGCGCAGCAGCGTGCACACCCGCAGCGAACGGGGATGCCGCGTCGCCAGGTTGCGCAGCAGCCAGGACAGGGTCAGCCCGGAGTCGATGATGTCCTCGACGATCAGCACGTCCCGGTCGTGGATGTCGCGGTCGAGGTCCTTGAGGATCCGGACCACACCGGAGGACGACGTCGACGATCCGTAGGAGCTGACCGCCATGAATTCCAGCTGGGTGGGCAGCGGGATGGCGCGGGCCAGGTCGGTGACGAACATGACCGCACCCTTGAGCACCGTGACCAGCAGCAGGTCCTGCGCCCCGCCCGCCTCGCGGTAGTCCTGCGCCACCAACTCGGCCAACTCGGCCGTGCGGGTCCTGATCTGGTCTTCCGACAGCAGGACCGACTTGATGTCCCCCGAATACAACTCGGTTGTGTGGGCTGGCACGGGACTAGGTTGCCATGCCGGAGCCACGAGAACCACCCAGGGTTTACCGAGGGCGACTCTCAGACAGGTTCGGCGTACAGGGTCAGGAGGCCGTCGCGCCGCCCGGCGAACAGCCGTTGTCCGGACAGTTCGCTGCCGACCGCGACACCGCCCTGGCCGTGCCAGGCGGTGACCAGCGCCTGGACGCCGAGGATCTGTTTGGAGGTCAGCCGCACCGCGCCGCCGGCCTGCAGCCAGGCCCGGATGACCCGAAGCCGGACGGCCTCCGGCAACGGGGCCAGCGTCGTGACCTGCAACCGCCCTCCCGCCGCCGCGGCGTCGGCGAGCGTTCGTTCGGCGATCGCGTCGAGCACCTCCCCGTCGGACTGCAGGGCGGTGGCGGTGCGCGCCAGGGCCTCGGCCACACCGCGACCGAGAACCTCCTCCAGCAGGGGCAGCACCTCGGTGCGCAACCGGACCCGGGTGAACCGGGGGTCGTCGTTGTGCGGATCACACCACGGGGTGATCCCGAGTTCCGCGCACGCCGCCTCGGTCTCGGAGCGGCGCAGTGCCAGCAGCGGCCGGCACCAGGGCGGGTCGTAGGGCCTGATCCCGGCGATCGACCGCGGTCCCGAACCGCGGCCGAGACCAAGCAGAACGGTCTCGGCCTGATCGTCGAGCGTGTGGCCGATCAGGACCGGGGCGCCGGCGCGCGCGTCGTCCAGCGCGGCGTAACGCGCCGCGCGGGCCGCCGCCTCCGGTCCGCCTGCCGTACCCACCTCAACCGAAAGAACTTGCACATCAACACATCCCAGCGCCGTTGCCCGTTCCGCCGCGGTTTCGGCCACCTCGCGGGAGTCGGGCTGCAGGCCGTGGTCGACGATCAGCGCGGTGGTGGGCAGCACGCGGACGGCCGCCGCCGTCAGCGCCAGCGAATCCGGGCCGCCGGACAGGGCGACGCACCAGCGATCGGCATCGGGCAGGTACGCCGTGGCGAAGTCGCGCACGGCGGCTCGCACCCGATTCAGAGCACCCGGTCGATCCATCGGTGCGGCTGGTCGATCTCATCGGGCAGGGGCAAGGTGGCCGGGCTGTCCCAGATCCGGTTGAACCGGTCCATTCCCACCCGGCCGACGACCTCATCGACGAAGGCCTTGCCCCGGGTGTACTGCGACAGTTTGGCGTCGATGCCCAGCAGCGCGCGCAGAATTCGTTGCAGCGGAGGCTGTTTGCGCTGCCGCCGGGCGTCGAAGCGGTTGCGGATGGTGACGACGCTGGGCACCACGGCGGGCCCGACGGCGTCCATCACATGGTCGGCGTGTCCCTCCAGCAGCGTGCCGAGCACCAACAACCGGTCCAGTGCCTGGCGTTGCGGTTCGGACTGCACGGCCCGCATGATGCCCAGCACGCCACGCGAGTTCGGATCATCCGCCCCGTCGCCGTCCCGCCGGCCGCGCACGTGCGCCGCGAGCCGGCCGACTACCGCGCCGACGTCCTCACCCATGTCGTGGGTCAGGGCGGCGAGCTGACGCGACATGTAGTCGGCGAGCCAGGGGGTGGCGGTGAACTGGACCCGGTGGGTCACCTCGTGCAGGCAAACCCAGAGCCGGAAATCGGCGGGCCGCAGCCGCAACTGCCGTTCGACGGCGATCACATTCGGATACACCAGGAGCAGGAGCCCCTCCGCAGTGCCGAACGGGTCGTACTGGCCCAGGATGCCCGAGGACACGAACGACAGGACCGCCCCGGTCTGTGCGCCGGCCACCTTGCCGGTCACCGCGGCGAACGGGCGCGGCCCGGGGTCGTCGGGTTCGGGATCCCGGTGACCTCCGATCATCACCCGCATCGATTCCGCGGCCACCCGAATCCACTGCCGTCTGTCGACGATCCGGGCCTCTGGGATCGGACCCTCGGTGTGCAGTCCGGTGACCTCGCGCACCGGTGGTTCCGCGGCGCGCGAGGCCGCTGCCAGTTCCTCGATCACCTGGGCACGGGTGTAGTCGGTGTGCGGTGGCGCCGGCCGCGCCAGCCGTTCGCCGACCGACGCCGCGACACCCCAGTCCACGGACCGGCCGATGGTCGCCGCCGAGCCGCCGGAGGTGCTGGTGGTACCGGTCATCCGCCGCACCCGCACGTCCGCAGGGTCGCGGCCAGCGCGTCGATCGCGGTCCGGCCGGTCTGGCCCGCCCCGTTCGAGATCAGGGCGAAGGTCAGGACCCGCCCGCCACGGTCGGTGACGACGCCCGCCAGCGCGTTGGTGGCGGTCAGCGAACCGGTCTTGGCCCGCAGCCAGCCCGCCGCACCCCGGCCGGTGGCCGGGTCCAGGAACCGGTCGGACAGGGTGCCGCTGCCACCGGCGACGGGCAGCAGATCCAGCAGCGGCCGCAGTGCGGGCCGATCGGGGCCGGCGGCCTGCCCGACGATGTCGTCGAGGGTGGTCGCGGTGAGCCGGTCAAGCACCGACAACCCGCTCGAGTCGACCAGTCTGGCGCCCTTCATGTCGATGCCGGCCTGCGACAGCCGGTCGGTGACGGCATCGACCGCGCCCGTGAAACTGCGCGGCCGCTGCGTCTGCCCGGCCACCTCCCGGGCGATGCTCTCGGCCATCACGTTGTCGGAGGACGACACCATCTGACGCAGTCGTTCGATCAGCGGCGCGGACTGCACCGAGGCCAGTTCCCTGCCGGTGGCGGGGCCGGGGGCGGTCGTGACGGTCCCGGGGTTGACGCCCAGCGCGACGGCCAGGGCGCGGCCGGCGTCGAGCGCGGGCGTCAGGGAACGCTGGGATTCGACGCTGACGGGCTGCGTGCGGCCACCGTCGAGCATCACCGGTTCGATCGGGGCGAAATCACCGCCCGCGATGTCGGCGGCATCCCACCCCGGCGCCATCTTCGGGCCGGAGAACAGCGAGGTGTCCACCATCACCGCGGTCGGTACGACGCCGCTGCCGCGCACCTGCGCCGCCAGGTCGCTGATCCGGGCGGCCCCCGGATACCAGGTGTCCTGACCGGAAGGCGCCGCCGACAAGGTCGGATCGCCGCCGGCGACGAGGACCACGACACCGGGGTGTGCCGGGGTGTCGGCGGCCATCACCTTGGTGGTGACCCGCTCGTCGCGGTCCAGGGTCAGCAGCGCCGCGGCGGCGGTCAAGACCTTGTTCGTCGACGCCGGCTGCATCGGCACGTCGGAACCCTGCTGCCACAACACCTTTCCGGTCTGCGCGTCCGCGACGCGGCCGGTGATCACACCCAGGTCCGGATCGGCCAGCGGTGCGGCCAGCGCGGCGGCCAGCCCCGCGGAGGTCGGCACCGGCGCGGACCCGTCGACGGGCGTGACCCCGGGCGCGGCCAGCGCCGGCGCCGGGTCGGGAATCCGGTTGCGGTCACCTCCGACCGCGCCGGTGAGCAACACCGTGACCGCGACCAGCACCGCGGTCAGCACCAGAACTCCCAGCCCGACCGCGAAATGCGTGGAGCGGCGCCAACGGGTGGGATGCATGTACTGCAGGGTATCGCTCCGTTAGGGTGTGCCCGACCATAGACAGACCCGCCGCATCCCAAGGAGTCATGCAGTGGAATTTGACGTGACCATCGAAATCCTCAAGGGACAGCGCAACAAGTACGAGGTGGACCACACAACCGGCCGCCTTCGACTGGACCGCTACCTCTACACACCGATGGGCTACCCGGCGGACTACGGGTTCATCGAGGACACCCTCGGTGAGGACGGCGATCCACTGGACGCGATGGTGCTGCTGCCCGAGTCGGTGCATCCCGGGGTGATCATCGAGGCCCGCCCGGTGGCGATGTTCAAGATGGTCGACGACGCCGGCGGCGACGACAAGGTGCTATGCGTGCCGGCCGGTGACACCCGGTGGGACCACATCCAGGACCTGGCCGACGTCTCCGCATTCGAACTGGACGCGATCAAGCATTTCTTCGTGCACTACAAGGACCTCGAGCCCGGCAAGTTCGTCGAGGCCGCCGACTGGGTGGGCCGCGCGGACGCGGAGGCGGAGGTGCAACGGTCGATGGAGCGATTCAAGACCGCCGGGCATCAGCCCTGGTGACGAGCACCACATGAGGAATTTGCATCGTCGTAACACGACGTAACCCGGTGGTGCCCTGCGGCTCGGATCATGTCTGGTGTGCTGATGCATCAGGGAATAGGTCTGGACGCCTTCAACGAGCTGTCGCAGCACAAGGCGGTCCACGCGCTCTATGAGTGCTGCTACAGCGTCGCCCTGGCCGGTGACCTGGCCGACGCCCGACCGTACGCCGCCCACGATGCGCTCTTCCGGCGCGCCGACACGCTGCTGTTCAGCCTGCCCGAAGCGGCCATCGACCGGATCCTCGACGCCTACCCACACATCGGGCGCCGTCCGCGCAGCGCCAGGTCGCAGGCCGAGCAGTGCTCGGTCTGGGACGCCGATCCGGCGGTCATGACCCGCCTGTCGCACGCCGCCGACGGCTACGCGGAACACTTCGGGTTCGGATTCGTGATGTGCGTCGGCGGCTGCTCGGCCGCCGATGTGCTGACCGCGATCGACAATCGCATGCATCACGACGAGGAGACCGAACGCAAGGTCGTCCGCAACGAACTGGCGAGGATCAACCGGACCCGGCTGGAGCGCATGCTCGGCCCGGAGGGCGGCTTCCAGAACTGGTGAGCGCCGTCGCCGGTCGCGCTCAGTCGGATGTCGACTCGACCCGGGTCCTGATCAGGCTGGCGATCATCGTGACGAACAGCGTGAGGATGATGACGCCCAGGCTCCACAGCGTCGGGATCTCCGGCACGTGCACGCTCTCACCGCCGTTGACGAACGGCAGTTCGTTCTCGTGCAGTGCGTGCAGGAACAGCTTGACGCCGATGAAGAACAGGATGAACGCCAACCCCTGCGACAGGTAGACCAGCCGGTTGAGCAGGTCGCCGAGCAGGAAGTACAGCTGGCGCAGGCCCATCAGGGCGAAGACGTTGGCGGTGAACACGATGTAGGGCTCGCGGGTCAGGCCGTAGATCGCCGGGATGGAGTCCAGGGCGAACATCAGGTCGGTGGTGCCCAGCGCGACGATCACCAGGAACATCGGCGTCATGACGCGCTTGCCGTTCTCACGGATCCACAGCCGCAGGCCGTCCCAGTTGTCCGTGAAGCTCATGTGCTGCCGGGCGAAGCGCACCACCCTGTTCTCGGCGTCGTCGTCGTGCTCGGTGTCCCGGACCAGCTTGACCGCCGTGTACACCAGGAACGCGCCGAACAGATAGAACATCCAGGAGAACCGCTCGATGGCCACCGCGCCGAGGGCGATGAAGATGCCGCGGAAGATCAGCGCCAGGATGATGCCGACCAACAGGGCCTGCTGCTGGTACTTCCTGGGCACCTTGAAGCTGGCCATGATGATGATGAAGATGAACAGGTTGTCGATCGACAGGCTGTACTCGGTGAGCCAGCCCGCATAGAACTCCAGCGCGAACTGCCGGCTGTGGAAGTTCCACAGCCAGACGCCGAAGGCGACGGCGGCGCCGACGTAGAACACCAGCGCACGCGCACATTCACGGGTGGTCGGCTCGTGCGGGTTACGGGCGATCACCGCGACGTCGAACAGCAGCACCGCCACCGTCAGACCGAGGGTGATGACCCATTCGAGCTGGGAAACGTTCAATGCTGAGTCCTCCGGCCGAAGAAAAACGCCAGAGGTCTCTTCCACCGGTGCGCGGAACCCACCGGCCCGCGGCGCCGGTCGCCCGATGACGGTCGACGTGATGACGACTCCGCGGCGAAGGAGTACTCCCCTCTTGAAAACAGTCTGTCAGGTCCGGCCGGAAATTGCGAAGTCGAACGCGGAACGCGTCGTCGGCTCGCCGGGGCTGTCACCGCAGCGCTGCCGACACCCGCGGGGCTTAGTATTTTCGACTTGTGACAGCCGCCGCGGCACCGGAAACCCCCGCCCAGTACCTGCTGTCGGCACAGGCCCCCGAGCCACGCACGCTGGTCGACATCCTGCGCGACACCGCCGCGCGTCACCCCGACGCGCCGGCCATCGACGACGGCACCGTGCAGCTGACCTACAGCGAACTGATGGAGGACGTCGAGGCCAGCGTCGAATGGCTGGGGGCCCGCGGCATCGGCCGGGGTGACCGCATCGGCGTCCGGATGCCGTCGGGCAGCTATGCGCTGTACGTCGCCATCCTGTCGATCCTGGCCGCGGGCGCGGCCTACGTCCCGGTCGATGCCGACGATCCACCGGAGCGCGCGGACCTGGTGTTCGGCGAGGCGGGTGTCGTCGGGACGATCACGGAAGCCGGGCTGAGCCGCGCCACCGGCTCGTCGCGGGGGTGGCGTGCGGGCGCGCCGCTGGCCCGCGACGACGCCTGGATCATCTTCACGTCCGGCTCGACCGGCACCCCCAAGGGTGTCGCGGTGACCCATCGCAGCGCGGCGGCATTCGTCGACGCGGAAGCGCGAATCTTCTTGCAGGACAACCCGATCGGTCCGGGCGACCGGGTCCTTGCCGGACTGTCGGTGGCATTCGACGCCTCGTGTGAGGAGATGTGGCTGGCCTGGCGGCACGGTGCCTGCCTGGTGCCGGCCCCACGCTCGCTGGTGCGCAGCGGCATGGACCTCGGGCCGTGGCTGGTGTCCAGGGACATCACCGTGGTCTCGACGGTGCCCACCCTGGCCGCGCTGTGGCCGGCCGAAGCCCTCGAACAGGTCCGGCTGCTCATCTTCGGCGGCGAAGCCTGCCCGCCGGAACTCGCCGAGCGACTGGCGGTCGAGGGCCGCGAAGTCTGGAACACCTACGGGCCCACCGAGGCCACCGTGGTGTCGTGCGGCGCGAGGTTGGAGGCGGGCGCCGGTGGGCAGGACCGGAGCGACTCGGGAATGGAGCCGGGCCCGGTCAGCATCGGGTTGCCGCTGCCCGGCTGGGATCTGGCGGTGGTCGACGGCTCCGGGCAGCCGGTGCGCTACGGCGAAATCGGCGAACTGGTGATCGGCGGGGTCGGACTGGCCCGCTACCTGGATCCGGAGAAGGACGCCGAGAAGTACGCCCCGCTGGAGTCGATCGGCTGGCAGCGGGCCTACCGCAGCGGCGACCTGGTGCGGCTGGAACCCGACGGTCTGTACTTCCAGGGCCGCGCCGACGATCAGGTCAAGGTCGGCGGCCGGCGCATCGAACTCGGCGAGGTCGACTCAGCACTGGTGCACCTGCCCGGGGTGTCGGGCGGGGCGGCCGCCGTGCGCCGAACCGCCAGCGGGACACCGCTTCTGGTCGGGTATGTGGCCAGCGCGGATCCCGCGTTCGACGTCGCTGCGGCCGGTGCCGCGCTGGCCGCGCAATTGCCGCCGGCGCTGGTGCCCCGCCTCGTGGTGGTCGACGAACTACCCACCCGCACGTCCGGCAAGGTGGACCGCGACGCCCTACCCTGGCCGGTGGGCGACGACGACGAGACCCCGGATCTCGGCGGCACGACGGGCTGGCTCGCCGGTCTGTGGCGCGACGTGCTCGGCGCCCGGGTCGACGGGCCCGAGGCGGACTTCTTCGCCCTCGGCGGTGGATCCCTGTCGGCCGCGCAGCTGGTGGCCGCGCTGCGCGAACGCTATCCGCAACTGACCGTCGCCCAGCTCTACGACCATCCGCGGCTGGGGTCGCTGGCCGGCTTTCTGGACGAACTGGACCCGCCGGTTCAGGCGACCCCACGCCATGTCGACCCCACTCCACCGGCCGCCCAGGCCGCCCAGGTGGCGCTGATCCTGCCGTTGGCCACGCTGACCGGACTGCAGTGGGTGACCTGGCTGGCGATCGCCAACAACGTGGTGCTGGCGCTGTGGCCGGGTTCCGTCGCGGTGCCGTGGCTCGTGCCGCTGAACTGGTGGTGGGTACTCGCGGCGTTCCTCGTGTTCATCACACCGCCGGGACGGATGGGCATCGCCGTCCTGTCCGCGCGAATGTTGTTGTCGGGCCTGCGACCGGGCACCTATCGTCGCGGCGGCAGCGAACACCTGAGGGTGTGGCTGGCCGAACGTCTCGCCGATGCCAGCGGTGCGGAGAACCTGGCCGGCGCGCCCTGGCTGGTGTACTACGCGCGGGCGCTGGGTAATGACGTGGGCAAGGGGGTGGACCTGCACTCCGCGCCGCCGGTGACCGGGATGCTCACCCTCGGCCATCGCAGCTCCGTCGAACCGGAGGTGGACCTGTCCGGGCACTGGATCGACGGCGACCTCTTCCACGTCGGCGCCGTGACCATCGGCGACGACGCCACCGTCGGCGCACGCACCACGCTGCTGCCGGGTGCGGTGGTGGGCAAGAACGCGGACATCGCCCCGGGATCCGGAGTGGTGGGCAAGGTCAAGAACGGCCAGTACTGGAAGGGCTCGCCGGCGGTGAAATCCGGTAAGGCCCGCCACCCCTGGCCGGACCACCGGCCGCCACGGGCCCCCTGGTGGGTGGCCGTCTACGGCGTCACCTCAGTGCTCCTCGCCGCGCTGCCGCTGCTGGCGCTCGGCGCCGGGCTGGCCGTGATCGGCTGGGCCGTCCGCGACGCCGCCACGCTGCGCGCCGCGATCGGCCCGGCGCTGCTGTGGGTGCCGGTCGCGACGCTGGTCGCCGTCTCGCTTTACGCGGCGGTGACGGTGATCGGGGTGCGGCTGCTGTCCCTGGGCCTGCGTGAGGGCTATCACCCGGTCCGCAGCCGAGTGGGCTGGCAGCTGTGGGCGACCGAACGCCTGATGGACGCGGCCCGCAACTACCTGTTCCCGATCTATGCCAGTCTGCTGACACCGGGCTGGCTGCGCCTGCTGGGCGCCACGATCGGCAAGGGCACCGAGATCTCCACCGCGCTGCTCATCCCCAGGTTCACCGTCGTCGAGGACGGCGCATTCCTGGCCGACGACACCATGGTGGGCTCCTACGAGCTCGGCGGCGGCTGGATCCACGTCGGCCCGGCCACCATCGGCAAGCGCGCGTTCCTCGGCAACTCCGGGATCACCCAGCCCGGCCGGCGGGTTCCCGACGACGGACTGGTGGCGGTGCTCTCGGCAACTCCGCACAAGGCCAAGCGTGGTTCGTCGTGGCTGGGCAGCCCGCCGATCCGGTTGCGGCGCAAGCCGACTGCCGCCGACGCGCTGCGCACCTTCCACCCGTCGTCGGCGTTGAAGGCGATGCGGGCCACCGTCGAGACGTGTCGGCTGATCCCGGTGATGGTGACGTTCGCGATCGGCGTGGGTGTCCTGGGCGCGCTGCAAGCCGCCGCCGGCGCCTGGGGCTGGGGCGGTGCCGCGTTGTTCGGCGGCGTGGTGCTCATGATCGCCGGCGGTGCGGCGGGCGCGATCGCCGTCATGGCGAAGTGGATTGTGGTGGGCCGCATCCGGGCCGTCGAGCATCCATTGTGGTCGTCGTTCGTCTGGCGCAACGAAGTATCGGACACCTTCGTCGAAACGGTCGCCGCGCCCTGGTTCGCCCGGGCCGCCAGCGGCACCCCCGTGATGAACCTGTGGCTGCGCGGCCTGGGCGCCAAGATCGGTCGCGGCGTCTGGTGCGAAACCTACTGGCTGCCGGAAGCCGACCTGGTGACTCTGGCAAAGGGCAGCACCGTCAACCGCGGCTGCGTGGTGCAGACCCACCTGTTCCACGACCGGATCATGCGCATGGACACGGTGGTGCTCGAGGAGGGCGCGACGCTGGGCACCCACTGCGTCGCGCTGCCCGCGGCCCGGCTCGGAGCCGGCGCGACCGTCGGCCCGGCGTCACTGGTGATGCGCGGCGACGAGGTGCCGCCCAACACCCGTTGGCAGGGTAATCCCATTGCGCCATGGGCGGTTTCGCGCAAGAAGCGGGGAAACAAGACCCGCGGACGGGCGCCGGCCGGGGGCGCCGCCGCGTGAGCAAACCGAAGAAGCACAATCCGGGGCCGCCGGTGATCGACCGCTACCTGCCGACGGCCGGCAACTTCGGCTACCGGGTGTCGCGCTACGAACTCGAACTGGAATACAAGGTCACCATCAACCGGCTGGCCGGTTCGGCCACCGTCACCGCCGTGACACTGGCCGCGCTGAAGACGTTCACCCTCGATCTGAGCCCGGCGCTGGGGGTGTCGAAGGTGACCGTGAACGGCAGGCGGCCGGCGTCCTTCCGCAGCAGCGCCGGCAAGCTGCACATCACGCTCGCCTCGGCACTGCCGACGGGTGCGGCGATGGAAATCCATGTCCGCTACGGTGGTTCGCCGAAGCCCAACCACACCATCTGGGGCGATGTTGGCTTCGAGGAGTTGACCAACGGGGCACTGGTGGCCGGCCAGCCCAACGGCGCCTCGTCGTGGTTTCCCTGCGACGACCATCCCACCGCCAAGGCGAGCTACCGGATCCAGATCAGCACCGAAACCCACTACCGGGCCGTCGCCAACGGGGAGTTGACCTCTCGCCGGGTCAAGGCGGGCATGACCACCTGGACCTACGAACTGGTAGAGCCGACCGCGACGTATCTGATCACCCTGCAGATCGGCGACTACCGGATACGCAAACTGACCAAGGCGCCGGTGCCCATGCAGGCGGTCCTGCCCGAACGCCTGAACCGCGGATTCGACCAGACCTTCGCGCGCCAACCGCAGATGATGAAACTGTTCACCAAACTGTTCGGGCCCTACCCGCTGTCCACGGGCTACACCGTCGTCGTGACCGATGACGATCTGGAAATACCCCTTGAGGCACAAGGTATTTCGATATTCGGCGCCAACCACTGCGACGGCACCCGCCGATCGGAACGTCTGATCGCGCACGAACTGGCCCACCAGTGGTTCGGCAACAGCGTGACGGTGCGGCGCTGGCGTGACATCTGGTTGCACGAGGGCTTCGCCTGCTACGCGGAATGGCTGTGGTCGCAGGACTGCAGCGGCCCGGGCGTCGAGGAACTGGCCCGGCAGTACCACCGCCGGCTCGCCGACTCACCCCAGGACCTGTTGCTGGCCGACCCCGGCCCGCGCGACATGTTCGACGATCGCGTGTACAAACGTGGCGCGCTCACCCTGCACGCGCTGCGCGGCCTCATCGGCGACGACAACTTCTTCGATCTGCTGCGTGACTGGACCGACCGGTACCGGCATTCGACCGTCGTCACCGACGATTTCACCGGACTGGCCGCGCACTACGCGCAGACCTCGCTGCGCCCGCTGTGGGACGCGTGGCTGTACTCGACCCCGGTTCCGCAGTTGTGACCGACGCCGGCACCCCGACCGGCCCGGTGACCCGCAGCAGCGTCACCCGGGTGGGAGCGGCGACCGCCGTCAGCGCGCTGTGCGGGTACGCGGTGCTCTATCTGGCCGCACGGGACCTCGATCCGGCGGGATTCTCGGTGTTCGGCGTGTTCTGGGGGGCTTTCGGCCTAGTCACCGGCGCCGCGTTCGGCCTGCTGCAGCAGACCACCCGGGAGATCCGGCTGGCGGCCCGCCCGGAGTCGGCGGCGCGGGCCGCGCCGATCACCCATCCGCTGCGGCTGGCCGCGGCCGTCGGTATGACCGCGGCGGCCGTCGTCGTCGCGACCGCGGCGCTGTGGGCCCCGCACGTGTTCGTCGAGTCACGCCGTCTCTCGGTGCTCCTGCTGGCAGCCGGTCTGGCCTGCTTCTGCCTGCACGCGACGCTGCTGGGCATGCTGGCCGGCGCGGACCGGTGGTCGCAGTACGGCACCCTGATGGTCACCGACGCCGCCATCCGGGTGGTGATCGCCGCGGTCACAGTGGTGCTGGGCTGGGGCCTCACCGGCTTCCTGTGGGCCACCGTCGGCGGCGCACTGTCCTGGCTGCTGCTACTGCTGGCCTCACCGGCCGCGCGCGCGGCCGCCACGCTGGTCGCCCGGGAGAGCCCCGCGTCGTTCCTGCGCGGGGCGTCGCACGCCGTCGCCGCCGCCGGAGCGAGCGCCGTTCTGGTGATGGGGTTCCCGGTGCTGCTGAAGGCCACCTCCGGCAACCTCGGCGCCGCCGGAGGTGTCGTCATCCTCGCCGTGACGCTGACGCGAGCACCGTTGCTGGTGCCGCTGACCGCCATGCAGGGCAACCTGATCGCCCACTTCGTCGACGCTCGCACCCACCGGCTGCGGGCCGTGGCGCAGGCCGTCGCGATCCTCGCGGTGGTGGGAGGCGTCGGGATCGCCCTGGCCGCGCTGACGGGTCCGTGGTTGTTGCGATCCGGGTTCGGCGAGCAGTACCGCGCGACTGGCGCGCTGCTGGCGTGGCTGACCGCGGGGGCGGTCGTCATCGCGGTGCTGACGGTCACCGGTGCGGCCACGGTGGCCGCCGCGCTGCACCGGGCCTACTCGCTGGGCTGGGTCTGCGCGACCGTCGCGGCGGCGGCGCTGCTGACGCTGCCGCTCGGATTGGAGACCCGCACGATCGTCGCACTGGTGTGCGGGCCTCTGGTCGGCATCGCCGTGCACTTGGCGGCGTTGGCACAGGTGGAAGCCTGAACACCGGTACCCTGGCCCGCAGCATGGCTCATCCGGACGTGTGGATCGTGGTGCCCGCCTTCAACGAGGCGAGCGTCATCGGCGACGTCGTGGCACAACTGCGCACGGAGTTCCGTCACGTCGTGGTGGTCGACGACGGCAGCCGCGACGACACCGCGGCCGTCGCGTTGCGCGCCGGCGCCCACGTCGTCCCGCACCCGGTGAACCTCGGTCAGGGCGCGGCCCTGCAGACCGGAGTCGAGTACGCCAGGGCGCAGCACGGGGCCGAGGTGTTCGCCACGTTCGACGCCGACGGTCAGCACCGGGTCGCCGACGTCGTCACGATGATCGACCGGTTGCGGCGCGACGACCTGGACATCGTCATCGGCACGCGGTTCGCCGGCGGTGCGCCGAGCCGAGTTCCGGCCCTCAAGGGTGTCGTGCTGCGGGCGGCGGCATGGCTCAGCCCCAACAGCCGGCGGCTGCACCTGACCGACACGCACAACGGTCTGCGCGTGTTCGACCGGAAAGTGGCCGACGGGCTGAACCTCACCATGAACGGGATGAGCCACGCCAGCGAATTCCTCACCTTGATCGCCGAAAACCATTGGCGGGTAGGCGAAGAACCCGTCGAGATTCTCTACACCGACTACTCGATGTCGAAGGGCCAGTCGTTGCTCAACGGCGTCAACATCCTCTTCGACGGGTTCCTGCGGGGTGTGAGAGGGAAGTTGCCGCGATGAACTGGATCCAGGTGCTGTTGATCGGCGCGATCGTCTCGCTGCTGTTCTACCTGCTGCGCTCCCGCAGCAGCGCCAAGACCCGCGCCTGGGTCAAGGTGGGGTACCTGCTGTTCGTGATCGCCGCGGTGTACGCGATCCTGCGGCCCGACGACACCACGGTGGTGGCGCACTGGCTGGGCGTCGACCGCGGCGCCGACCTGATCGGCTACGTCCTGATCGTGGCGTTCGTCTTCACCACCATGAGCACCTACATGAGGTTCAAGGAGCTCGAACTGAAGTACGCGCGACTGGCCCGGGCCGTGGCCCTGCAGAACGCGACCGCGCCGGACGACCGGGCCTGACGACGGTCAGCTCACCGACCGGAAGTACTCCACCGTCCGCCGCACGCCCTCGTCCAGCGCAACCTGCGGCCGCCAGCCGAGCACCTTCTCCGCCCGGCCGATATCCAGGCAGGAACGCTTCAGATCGCCCAGGCGCGGCGGGGCGAACTCCGGGTCGTCCGGCGCGCCGGCGGCCGCGGCCACTGCGGTGTGCAGTTGCCGGTCCGAGGTCTCGACCCCGGTGCCGACGTTGAAACGCAGCCCGCCGCCCGCACCGCTGGAGGCCTTGACGAACGCGTCGACGACGTCGTCGACGTACACGTAGTCGCGGGTGTTGCCGCCGTCGCCGAACACCCGGGTGGGCTTACCTTCCAGCAGTGCCCGGGCGAAGATGGCCACCACGCCGGCCTCGCCGTGCGGATCCTGGCGCGGCCCGTAGACGTTGGCGGGTGCGATGTGCGAGCAGTCCAGGTCGTAGAGGTGCCGGAAGGTGTTGAGGTAGATCTCGCCCGCGACCTTGCCGGCGGCATACGGCGAATGCGGGTCGGTGGGCACCTCCTCGGAGGTGGGGAAGACCTCGGGAACGCCGTAGATCGCCCCCCCGGAACTGGTGTGCACGATCTTGCGCACACCGGACCGACGCGCGGCCTCGGCCAACCGGATCGTCCCGATGACGTTGACCGATCCGTCGAACTGCGGGTTGGCCACCGAATGCCGGACGTCGATCTGCGCGGCCAGGTGGAACACGACTTCCGGCCGGTATTCCTCCACGATCGTGGTCAGGTCCGCGTCGACGATGTCGGCCTCGACGAAGAAGAACTCCGGGTTGTCGGCCAGGTGCTCGATGTTGGTGGCCCGCCCCGAGGCGAAGTTGTCCAGGCCGACGACCGAGTTCCCGTCCGACAGCAGACGGTCGACCAGCGTCGATCCGATGAATCCGGCCGCGCCGGTGACCAGTGCACGCATTGCACTCACCCTACCCAGGTATGAATGCAGTCGTGTCTGCGCGTCGGGTGCCCGCGATCGCGACCACCCTGCTGGTGGTGGCGCTCGCGGCGCGCGCGGTGCCGGCATTCGGCGGGTATTTCTACTGGGACGACCTGATCCTCATCGGGCGGGCCGGCACGCAGAACCTGTTGTCATGGGGCTATCTGTTCGACGACCACGACGGACACGTGATGCCCGCCGGGTTCCTGCTGGGCGGCCTGATCACCCGGGCCGCGCCGCTGGTCTGGTTCTGGCCCGCCCTTTCCCTGGTGGCGCTGCAGCTGCTGGCCTGGCTCGCACTGTTGCGCACCCTGCACCTGATCCTGGGCTGGCGTCCGGTGCTGTTGGCGCCGTGGACGTTCGCCTTGTTCACCCCCCTGGGACTGCCGGGGTTCGCGTGGTGGGCAGCGGGGCTGAACTCGCTGCCGATGCTGGCTGCGTTGGCCTGGATGTGCGGCGACGCTATCCTGTTGACCCGCAACGGAAATCCGCGCTACGCGGTCACCGCGATGGCGGCACTCCTGGGCGGCCTGCTGTTCTTCGAAAAGGCCGCGGTGATCCCGTTCGTCGCCTTTGCCGTGGTCGCCCTGCTGAATTATGTTGCGGGCAAACCCGATTGGCTGGCGGACACGTGGCGTCGGGGCGCCCGGATATGGCTGCCCGCGCTCGCGCTGTTGACCGCCTGGATCGCGCTCTACCTCGTGGTGGTCGATCAGCAGCGCTGGAGCTGGGACCTGGCGATGACGTGGAACCTGTTGCGGCGCTCTTTCACTCACGGCATCGTGCCCGGCCTGGTGGGCGGCCCCTGGGAGTGGCAGCGCTGGGCTCCCGCCTCACCGTGGGCGGTCCCCCCGGTCACGGTGATGACACTGGGCTGGCTTGCGCTGGCCGCGATGCTCGTCGTCTCCCTGGTCCGCAAGCGACGACTGGGTCCGGTGTGGCTGGCCGCCGCGGGTTACGCCGCGATGTGCCAGGTTCCCATCTACCTGATGCGGTCGTCCCGGTTCACCGCCCTTGAGCTGGCGCAGACGCTGCGCTACCAGCCCGATCTGGTGTTCGTACTGGCGCTGCTGTGTGCGGCCGGACTGTGCGCGCCCAACCGGGTGACGCCGGTGCTCGACGCCTCGCGGGCCCACGCGGCGACGGTTGTCGCCCTGGCGGCGGCCTTCGTCGCCAGCAGTCTGTATTCGTCGTGGACATTCCTGGCCAGCTGGCGGGACAACCCGACGAAGGCGTACCTGCAGACCACCCGCGCCTCCCTGGCGACGGCGCGCGCCGCGTCGAGCGCGCCGCTGCTCGATCAGGAGGTGGACCCGTTGATCCTGCAGCGGATGGCCTGGCCGGAGAACCTGCTCAGCCACATGTTCGCGCTCGTCGACGACCGGCCCGAGTTCGCCGCGGCCACGGCGGAGCTGCGCATGCTGGACATGTCGGGCCGGTTGCTCGACGCAAAGGTGACCTGGGTCCGCACGATCCGGCCGGGACCGGTCCCCACGTGCGGCTACCTCGCCCAGCCCGACGCGCCCGTGCGGATGCCGCTGGACGGCCCGCTGCTGCCGTCGGACTGGACGGCGGAGATCAACTATCTGGCCAACAGCGACGGCACCCTCATCCTGGCGCTCGACGAGGGCACCGAGACCAAAGTCGCGGTGCACCCGGGACTCAACCGCGTTTTCGTCCGGCTTCCGGGCGCCGGCGACGGCATCACGGTGCGCGCCCAGACCGCGGCACTGTCGGTCTGCCTGGCCTCGGGTCCGGTCGGTTACCTGGCCCCCGCCTGACTGTGCCAAAGTAATTCGCATGACTAACTGGCGCGATCAGGGGCTGAACGTATTCCGGGAGATGGTGCCGGGGACCCTGCCCGACCACGTGCCCAACGAGAAGATCAGTTTCGGCACCGGATTCGCCGCCGAGTTGATGGAGATCGGGATCGAGGGCATCTTCGGGCGGCTGTGGTCGCGCGACGGCCTGGCCCGCCGCGACCGCAGTCTGGTCACGCTGGGCATCCTGATCGCGCTGGGCGCCGAGACGGAAATGGAGTCGCACTTCCGGATCGCGTTGCAGAACGGACTGACCGAGGACGAACTGGCCGAAGTCGTGTACCACGCCAGCGGGTATGCCGGATTCCCGGCCGCCAACACCGCCAAGGCGGCGGCACTACGGGCGCTGTCCACGGACCACGAAATCTGAGCCGCCTGGGGGAATCGAACCCCCGACCTATTCATTACGAGAGGTTTCCGGACCCGGGTCGGCAGGAAGGAACCGGCGCGAACCGTACGAGCTCGGTCCAACTGATCCGGGCGCTTCGTGTGGCTTGTGCCCAAAATGTGGCCACGTTCCGCGCTGTTCCCGCCCGCCATCAAGCGGCGGATCGCCGCGGGCACAGCGACTGATCTTGATCCTCGGATGAAGGCGGTAACGACCCGGAGGCTGTGAATTGCACACCGCGGCGGCCGCCCCGAGCGACAGAGCCGGCGGCCCGGCGGGTCTTACCGGTGGCGCCGACCGCCGGTGGCGCGGCCGAGCGACGACGAGGGTGGGGTAGGGGCCCCAGCCGCCGCCCCCAGGCGGCGGCGTGCCCGAGGAGGAGCGAGTGCCCGACGACGAGCGGGCGGCGAGCTTGTGTCCGCCGGTAACGGCCCAGAGGGCTGCCGTCGCCGTCGCGGCCGCGGCGGCGTGAATTCACAGACGTAGGGTCTTACCGTCCGGAATCCAGTGGAAGATCAGCCGCGGGGCGCGTCGCATCGACCGCGCCGAAGGCGCGCTTGAATCAGTAAGGAAAGTTCTCACGAGCACTGGGAGCACATTCGGCCTGTTGCCATCGGATCTGCCCGTCGAGCCGTCCTTGTTGCGCAAAATAGATTCGAAAAAGAAAAGCGCAGGTCAAGCCACTGACGGCCCACTCCTGACGTTTAAGTCTGAAATGGGTCTACATCGGCTTTGCCCAGGTGGGGACGTACTGCATGAGCTTCCTGCCGGCGTCCGGGTCGTAGGGGACGATCACTCCGGCATCGAGAGCCTCTCGTATGTATGACGAAGCGGTGCTGGTCTCTTTATCGCTCAGAGCGAAACGCTCCCTAACGCTGCTGTTCGTCAGACGTTTGTGGCTGACCCACTGAAGACACGCGTGTAGGTAGATTGCGCGAATGCGGTCTTCCCGGTCCATCCCCTTCAACGGCCGTGGAGCGAAAAGCGTGACTGACGTGTGGTCCTCGGCAACTCGAACGAATGGCGCCGGCAACTGGTGGAACTCGATTTCGAAACCAATACGGTCCCAGCCGCTGCCACGCTCCTCACAGATGTTGCATCGACGCATCAGGGCGGCAAGCTTCTCATTCCGCGAACGAGGCGGCGCATCAATAAAACGCGCAGGGTCGACCAACGGTATACCTGGGTTTGTGAACTCAATCCGGTCATCGTAAAGCTCGATCAGCGGGCCTGTCCCGGACATCGAAAAGTCCTGATGGACAAGCGCATTGGCAACTATCTCTCTTACAGCCACCAACGGGTACATACTGACTGTTTTTCGCAGTGCCTGTTCAATGACTTCATTCCGGGGCAGGAGATTGTCGATATAGTCGATGAGGCCAGCAAACGCACAGGCGTAACCCATCACGCCCATTTGCTCGCGTTCGGCAGTTGCTTTGTTCGTACCTCGATATTTGATGACCCGCGGAGCTTTTCGCTCTAGGCCAGCGAAGTCCTTAATTCGATTCGCGAAGAGGAGCGCGCCGAGGTTCGTTATGCCGTAAGACCCGTCCAAAGCAGGAATGACCAACTCGTCCGACTCCAGCATGGACAGTATCTGCGAGTTGGAGTCAGGAATCGGCTGCCCTTGTAGTTGGAAATACTGCTGAAAGTTCAGCGCCTCGAGCACCTGCCGATCGTCGATCCCGCCCCAGGCGACGCGCGTCTCGAAAGGCGTCTTATCAAGGACTCGAAAAAGCTGGGCGGTAGCGTCCCGTGGAGTGGTGTAGTTCGGATCGGTGAACCATCTGGTTCGTGATCAACGAGTTGTGTTGTATGTTAGGCGCTTTCGAGTTCGGGTGTCAA
>WBZP01000260.1_pt1 | contig 72467 bp, 72 predicted proteins | sample 5204301 | NCBI WGS metagenome assembly WBZP01 (sample SAMN12412401, study PRJNA552823) | activated sludge metagenome | isolation source: activated sludge from nitrification reactor of wastewater treatment plant... | place: USA: Pennsylvania | collected 2017 | reverse complement strand
TCTCCGCAGGCAGGGTCATCCCAAGTCCGCCGGGGCCGCCACCCATCGGACCGCCCCCCGGGCGCGGGCCGGCGCCGGGTCGCATCATCGCCATGGTGACCACCGCGTTTGCGACGTTGTTGTCGCCTCGGGAGACCGTGTGCGACGTTGTTGTCGCAAACGGGGCCGCTGGATGCCAACAACGTCGCAATCGGCGTCGGCGGCGGTCAACAACGTCGCAAACGCGCTCATGACGCCTCCGCCGCGGTGAGCTGCGAGAACACGATCTCCTGATACGTCTCGCAGGTGTCCATCAACTGCTCGTGCGTGCCCACGCCCACGACCCGACCGCCGTCGAGCACCACGATCTGATCAGTGTGCCGGATGGTGCTCACCCGCTGCGCCACGATGATCACCGCCGCCGCCCGGGTCCGCTGCGCCAGTGCCGCGCGCAACCGCGCATCCGTGGCGTAGTCCAGCGCCGAGAACGAGTCGTCGAAGATGTAGATCGGGCACGGCCGGATCAGGGCCCGCGCGATGCTCAACCGCTGCCGCTGCCCGCCGGAGACGTTGGTGCCGCCCTGGTCGATGGGCGCATCGAGCTGCTCGGGCATGTCCCGCACGAAGTCCGCCTGCGCGACGTCGAGTGCGTCCCACACCTGCTCGTCGGTGGCATCGGGCAGGCCGAACCGCACGTTCGACCCGACGGTGCCGCTGAACAGGAACGACTTCTGCGGCACCAGCCCGAGGTAGGACCACAGATCCTCCTGCGCGAACTCGCGCACATCCACACCGTCGACGAGCACCTGCCCACCCGTCACGTCGTAGAGCCGCGGGATGAGGTTGACCAGCGTGGTCTTGCCGGCACCGGTCGAACCCACCACCGCTGTGGTCTGCCCGGGCCGGATGGTGAGGTTCACATCGCACAACACCGGGTCCTCGGCGCCGGGGTAGCGGAACTCCACGTCCCGGAACTCCACGACGCCGATGCGCTGCGCGGGTTCGGCCGGCGCGTCCGGATCCACGACCTTCGGCTCGGTGTCGAGAACGGCCGTGATCCGCTCGGCCGAGGCCGCTGCCCGCGGCACCATGACCATGAGCATCACGGCCATCATCACGCTGAACAGGATCTGCATCATGTAGCTCAGGAACGCCGTGAGGTCACCGATCTGCATGTCACCGTCGTCGACGAGGTGCCCGCCGAACCAGATGATCGCGACCGACGACAGGTTGAAGATCAGCATCAGCGACGGCATCGTCAGCGCGAACAGTCGCGTCACGCGCAGCGAAGTGTCGGTGAGGTCCTCGTTGGCGTCGGCGAAGCGGGCCTGTTCGTGCTCGGTGCGCACGAACGACCGGATCACCCGGATGCCGGCGAGGTTCTCGCGCAGCACGCCGTTGATCCGGTCGATCTTCACCTGCATGACGCGGAACAACGGGACCATCTTCCACAACAGAATCCCGATGACGATCGCCATCACCGGGATGATCACCAAGAGCAGCGCCGACAGCTGCACGTCGGTGCGCAGGGCCATGATGACCCCGCCCACCGCCGTCAGTGGCGCCGCGATCATCATCGTCAGGCCCATCAGCACGAGCATCTGGACCTGCTGGACGTCGTTGGTCGTGCGGGTGATCAGCGACGGCGCGCCGAACTCGTTGACCTCCCGCAGTGAGAACCGCTCGACCGACCGGAACAGGTCCCCCCGGACGTCGCGGCCGAACGCCATCGCCGTGCGTGCGCTGTAGTACACGGCGATCACGGAGATCACCGCGAGCCCCAGCGAGAGCCCGAGCATGAACGCCCCCACCCGCACGATGTAGCCGACGTCGCCGGTGACCACACCGTTGTTGATGATGTCGGCGTTGAGGAACGGGAGGTACAGGTTCGCGATCACCTGCATCGTGGTCAGCACCACGACGATCACCAGCGCTGTGCGATAGGGCCGCAGGTAGCCGGAGATGAAGGGGACCACAGCGCCCAAGGGTACGCCTGCCCCACCGTGATTCCGGCGTCAGACCACGCGGATCCGGAATGTGCGAGACAGCGTCTCAAGGCCCATGGTCTGCCACGTTCGTGCCGACACCTTGCACATGCCTTTACGCAGGCCGCGCACGGTGTTCTTGCGGACAGCGCAAACGTCCTTGGTCAGGCTCTGCCACCGGACACGAACACCACGATCGGTCTTGCGCGCCAGCACCACTCGCTTGCCGAGTGCGATCTTCTTCGGTGGCCGCTTCACCGCCTGGGCGCCGGTCATTCCTTTCAGACGCACAGTGGACCGACCCTGCACGACGATCGGTGTCGCCGACTTGCACGTCTGCACGGCAGCGTGCCAGGAGTCGCGCGCTGTGCTGCTCCTGATGAGCACCCGGTAGGAACCGTCCGGGAGCGTCGTCGTGAATGAGCCACCCGTGAATGCGAAGGTGTCGATCCACTGACCCGTGCGGGCACTCTCACAATCGGTGTAGAACGCGAGCCATCCGTTGACAATGGGCCTCTTGCCCGCCATCACGGTACCGGTCACGTTGCCGACACCACGGGTTGTCAGATCCACCCTGGAATCGCCCGACACGACGACGTCGGTCGCTTTCTCACAAGACGTGGAACCGGCGTGCCACGAAGCCAGGGCGTTCGGGGAGCCGTAGGGATTCACCCACACGCGGTAAACCCCCACCGCCAGCGGGACGGAGTAGGAGCCGTCGCCCAACAGCGTCGCTGTCCCTGCCGCGTGGTAGGGAACGGTCCGGTCGCGGTCACGCTCATAGTCGGTGCAGGTGGCGTAGAAGCGCACCTCACCCTGTGTGAGCGGCCCGTGGAACGTGCTGACACCACCGGTGACGGTGACCGGCGCCGCAGCGGTGAGATCCACCTGTGCGTTGCCCACGACCACCACATCAACGGCGTTCTCGCAGCGGGTCGTTCCCGGGTGCCACGAGGGCGCCTTACCCGGGCTGTTCCACGTCGGTGCGGTGGCTTGGATACGGATCCGGTAGGTCCCGGCCGGCACCTTCACGGTGTAGAACCCGTTCGCATCCGCGGTCGTGGAGGCGGCGGCATTGTCGGCGTAGTACTGCTCACACGTGCGGTACAGGGTCACGGCGGCGTAGGGCATGATCCCACGACTGCTGGTCACCGTCCCGGACAGCGTGAGCAACGGGGCGGCGATCAGATTGAGTTCCCCCGACGCGAGCACCTGCACGGCAGTCGCCGCTTCACACGAGGCCACTCCGGCATGCCAGGAATCCGCCGCCGTGGCGGTCCCGCCGGACACATCGATGAACACCCGGTAGGTGCCGGTGGGCACAAGGGCGGAGTACGTCCCCCCATCGATCGTGGCCGACGAGGTGGCCGTCCGGTTGGCGTAGTCCTGACACGAGCCGTAGAAGTACACCTTGCCGTGATCCACGGCCCCGTTGACACTGGTGACGGCGCCCGACACCGTGACCACCCCCGCGACCCCTGGCCCGGCCACTGCGACCAGACCGACCAGCAGGGCGACGGCACCGACGATGCTCTCAAGATATCTCCTCATGACTCCCCCCGAGGCGTGTAGACGTTGATGGTGAACAGGCCCGCGTACGCGGCGATGCCGGGGCCTGCGGCCGCGGAGGCCCGGAGTCGGCAGGACCCGGCCTTGCGCGTCACGAGGCGGTTCTTGTCGCGAAGAGAGCACACCTTCTTGGGTCGGGCGCTCCACGTCACGCGGACGCCCTGCTTGGTCTTCGCAGGCAGCCGTACAGTGCTGCCGCCGCGCACCGTCTTGGGTTGCCTCAGCGACACCCGCTGGGTGGCGATCGCTCGCAGGGCCGTCGTCTGATCACCGGCAACAGTGACGGTGTCGGCCGTCGCGCAATCGGGCTTACCGTTGTGCCACGACTCCCTGGCCGAGAAGACGCGCTGGCCCGGCACGATGCGTACGCGGTAGACCCCGGGCGTCAACTTCGCGGCGAAGGACCCGTTGGTGATGCTGGCGGAGGGAACCTCGGCCTCTGTGCAGTCGGTGTAGAAGCGCACCGATCCCCACGACACCGGTCCCCGCACCGTGGCGACTGTCCCTGTGAGTGTGAACAGCGGAATCGCCCGCAGCACGAGGTAGGTGTCGGAACTCAGGGTCACGACGGACGCGGTCTCGCAGGTGGGTTGCGCATCGTGCCACGACACGGTCTCGCCCTGGACACGGACGCGGTACTGCCCGGCAGGCACAGTAGCCGTGAAGACGCCAGACCTGATCATCGCGAACTCAACGGGCCCAGAACCCCCGCAGTCGGTGTAGAAGGAGACCGACCCGGACGCGACGTTCCCGTGACCGCCCGCGACCACTCCGGTGATGGTCAACTGCGGAGGTCCGGCGACAGCGGGTGTTCGGGGCCCAGGCATACCTCCGATCGAACCTGCCAGGCAGACCGCGAGGACTGCACTTCCGACTCTGAGGATCCTCATGACGACCACCCCCATATGGGCACCCCACGACTGCCCATCGTCGGGGTGGACACCCCACAGTTCCACCGTACGCTCGCGTGGGGTCTGGCGGTGGGCTCCGCGTGCAATGACCACGTGATCGTGACCTGGATCTTGCGAGCCTCACGCCAGCCGAACCGTAAAGCGCCGCGGCAACGGGGTGAAGATCACTGCCGGACAGTCCGCAACAGGCGTAGCCTGGAAGCGGTGGGGAATCCAAGGGGGGATTCGTCATGAAGCGCTTCTACGCCGCCACCTTCGGCATCTCAGTCATCGCCGCTATGCTCACCAGCGCCACACCCGCCAACGCGGTGGGCTCGATCGTCACCGGATCGGTGAGCAACGGCACCAGCAGCGTCGCCAGCGGAACGGTCGAGTACTACGCCACCTGCGACGATTTCGACGGCTACAACCCGGCCGACGTCGGCGCGTTGACCGTCGGTCTCTACGCGGTCGAAGTGCCCGACGGCACGTACCGCGTCCGCATCACACCGGACGCGGGCCAGGGTGCGGTCGACTCCTGGCACAACGCCAAGACGACCTGCGACGACGCCGACCTCGTCACTGTGAGCGGCAACGGGACCCGCAACCTCGTGGCGCGGGCCGGCTTCAACGTCACCGGAGCGCTCACCAGCCCGAACGGGGGTGTGAGCGGCGGTGAGTTGTCCTTCTACACGAGCTGTCGCGCCTACCGCAACCACAAGGCAACGGCCTCTGTGCAGTTCTCCGGCGGCTTCTACATGATCACCGTGCCGGCCGGCACGTACTACGCACTCATCGAGCCCTCGGACGGGTCGGGAGCCGTCCGCTCCTGGCACGAGGCCCAGTCGACCTGCTCGAGCGCCACGCCCGTCGTCATCAACGGCCACACCGTGGGCATGGCCCTGCGCACCGTCGCCGGTGTGAACCTCAGCGGCACGATCCGTTCCTCGTGGGGCCCGGTCACCAATGGTGTGCTGGAGTTCTATGCGACCTGCGAGGACTACCAGGACAACAACACGGTGGGACAGACCTACCCGTCGAGCGGCACGTACGGGATCACGCTGCCCGCGGGCACCTACCGCGTCCGGTACACGGCATTCACCTCCTCCGACGGCGCCCTGACCTCATGGCACAACGCCTCGGCGGACTGTGCCGGCGCGACCGCGATCACGGTCTCCGGGAGCCCCGGGGACACAGAGAACCTGATCGCGCGCGCCGGGGCGCTGGTCGCCGGGACGGTGACACGCACCGGCGGCGGCACCCTCACCGGCGGGTCTGTCTCCTTCTACGAGAACTGCCGGGCCGCCGATGGGGGGAGGTCGGTCGCTTTCAGCTGGATCCAGAACGACGGCTCCTACTTCGCCGCCATGCCACCGGGCACCTATGTGGTGGAGATCTCGCCGGACGATGACGACGGGGCGCTGCGCTCCTTCCACAACGGTGTGACCGCGTGCCAGCAGGCCACTGTTGTCACGGTGTCCGCCGGAATGGGCACCCACGACGTGGTCGCCGCCCCCGGATATGTCCTCACCGGCTCGGTCTCCAGTTCCCGCGGTCCCGTCCAGGACGGCTACGTCTACTTCCAGACGGACTGCGACGGTGACACGGTGGCGTCGGCGACCATCGACTCCGGCCGGTACACGGCCTCGCTTCCCGCCGGAACCTATGTCGCCCGCATCGAGCCGTACGACTCTCATGACGCCGTGGCCTCGTGGCACAACGCCAAGGCCTCGTGCGAGACGGCTTCGCGGATCACGGTCAACGGCAACGCCTCCGTCGACCTCGTCACCAGCAGCGCTTCTCACGTGACCGGGCACCCGACGAGCGCCAACGGACCCATCGGCTACGGGACGGTCTACTTCTACGCCACCTGCGACGACTACACCACCGAGGAATCCGTCGCGGCGAGTTCCGTCATGGACGGGGAGTACTCCACAACCATCCCCAACGGCACGTACCGCGTCCTGATCGAGCCGTACCTGGAGTCGACCGCGGTGAAGTCCTGGCACCACGCTGCGCCGAGCTGCGAGCAGGCACAGGGCGTGACAGTCACCGGCGATGGCACGATCGACCCCGTTGCCGCGACCGGCACCCACCTGACCGGCGCGGTGACCAGCAGCAGCGGCACTGTGTCCTCGGGTTCGGTGTTCTTCTACCCGTCGTGCCAGGCCTACCAGGACTGGGAAGCCAGCGGCGCGGGGCAGATCCGCAAGGGGCAGTACTCGACATGGCTGCCCGCAGGCACGTATCGGGTGCGGATACAGCCCGATACCGACACCGCGGCAACGTCGTGGCACAACGCCAAGAACGGTTGTGCGATCGCCGACGTGATCACTGTGGGCGGGGCATCGATGTCGCAGGGCCTCGTCGCCTCGGCAGGGGTGGACGTGACCGGGCTGGTCACCAAGGGCGGCCAACCCGTGTCGTTCGGCAGCGCGGTCTTCTACGCCACATGCCAGGACTTCCTCGCCGACCAGCCGTCCGGTGAAGCGATGATCGAGGACGGCTACTACACACTCACGCTGGCACCGGGCTCCTACCGGGTCCTCATCTCGGTAATGGGCCGCAACGGCGAGAAGTACTCGTGGCACTCCGCGACGGGCACGTGCGCCGGTGCCACTCCCATCACGGTGTCCGGCTCGACAACCGCCAACTTGGTGGCGCGCACGACGTCGACGGTCACCGGCAGCGTCAGTTCGCCCATCGGCCTGCTCGCCAACGGATGGCTGGAGTTCTACGCGACGTGCCAGGACTATCAGGACCGCAACGCAGCGGCGTTCGCGCCGTTCGAGGTGGGCGAGTACACCGCCGGGCTGCCCGACGGCACGTACCTCGCCCGCATCTACCCCTACGGCGGCGCGGCGGTCTCCTGGCACAACGCCGCCACGGGGTGCGCGACCGCGACGGCCATCACGGTGGCCGGAACGGGGACCCACAACGTCGTGGCCGCCCGCGGCGCGCTCATCACCGGGGGTATTTCCAGCAGCGCCGGACCCGTGAAGGAGGCGGGTGTGGAGTTCTTCACCGACTGCCAGGCCTTCTACCGCAGCGAGCACGCCGGCAGCGGCCACGCGACGAAGGGCGTGTACTCGCTGTTCATCCTGCCGGGCACCTACCGCGTCCTCATCCGCCCGAACAAGGGCACTGGGGCGCGCGAGTCCTGGCACGCGGCCAAGGCCACATGCGAGACCGCCGACCTGGTCACGGTCACCGGCGACGGTCAGATCAACCTCGTGGCGCTGCCGAAGACCGCGCCTGTCGTTCCCCCGCCACCACCGCCGCCCGGGCCGCCGCCCTCCGTGCTGTCCGGACAGACGGCGAAGAGGCCGCCGAAGAGCGTGAAGAAGGGCAAGAAGGTCAAGCTCGCGAAGAAGACCACGCAGGGCACGAAGGTGACATGGAAGAGCACGACCAAGAGGGTCTGCACGGTCAAGAAGTACGTGCTGACGGCCAAGAAGCGGGGCGCGTGCAAGATCTCGGCCAAGGCCCCGGCCACACCGACCTTCACGGCCTTCGCGAAGCGCTACACGATCCGGGTGAAGTGAGGGCTCGGCGCCCGGGGCACGGGGACGCCATAGACTCTCCCCCGTGCCGTCCGCCGACATCATCATCCGCACCAAGAACCGCCCGGTGTTCCTCGCCCGGGCCCTCGACGACGTCCTCGCCCAGGAGTTGACCGACTGGCACCTGTACGTCGTGCAGGACGGCGGGGACCCGGCACCGACGCAGGCTCTCATCGACGAGCGCGACTTCGGCGACAAGGTCACACTCGTGGCGCTGCCCGAGTCGCAGGGGGTCGCGGCGGCTGCCAACCGCGGCATCGAGGCCGGCTCCGGGGATTTCATCGCGATCCATGACGACGACGACACCTGGCACCCGGCGTTCCTCGCACGCACCGTCGAGCACCTCCAGACCACCGACGATCTCGCCGTGGCGACCCGCATCGAGATCGTCTGGGAGGAACGGATCGGGAATCGCTTGGTGGTGACCGGCCGCGAGTTGTTCCACGGCCGGATGCTCGACGTCACCTACTTCGATCTGCTGAGGTTCAACCACGTCGTACCCATCGGGCTGCTCTTCCGTCGCACCGCGTGGGAGGACCTCGGCCCACTGGACGAAGATCGTGATGTCATCGACGACTGGGTCTTCAACATGGCCCTGGCCAGCCACGGCGGGTTCGGCCTGATCGACCACGTCTTGGCCTACTGGCACCAACGCAAGAACGCGACCGGCGACGAGGGGAACACGGTCATCGCGGGGCGCGACCGGCACTGGATCGACGACCGCCATGTGCGCGACCAGGCGCTGAGGGCATATGTGGCCGATCACGGGCCGGGGGCGCTGTTGTACCTCTCCAAATACATCGACGAGCGCATCGGCGACCTGCACGCACGACTGGACACAGTGGAGGCCCAGCAGGAGGAGATCCTGCAGGTTCTCCGAGCACAGGTGGCGGAGATGAACAAGCCGAACTGGATCCGGCGCCAGGTCAGGGAGTACCGCGGATGAGCGTCGACATCGTGATGCGCACCAAGGACCGACCGCTCTTCCTACCTCGAGCCCTCGACGACGTCTTGGCCCAGACCGTCACCGACTGGCGCCTGGTTCTTGTCAACGACGCCGGCGACCCGGAAGCGGTGGCGGCGGCAGTGGCGCAACGACCGGCCCTCGACGGAAGGGTCGAGATCGTCCATCTTCGAGAGTCCGCCGGACGAGCAGCTGCGACGAAGGCGGGCATCGAGGCCGGCGACGGCGATTTCGTCGTGTGGCACGACGACGACGACACCTGGCACCCGGAGTTCCTCGCGCGGACCACCGCCCGGCTGGCGACCTCGGACGTCGATGCGGTCGCTGTCAGGACTCAGATCGTGTGGGAACAGGTGGTCTCCGACCGGATCGTTGAGACCGGCCGGGAGGTCTTCCACGAGCGGATGCTCGAACCAACGTTCTTCGACATGTTGCGCTTCAACCATGTCGTACCGATCTCACTGCTCTACAGGCGCAGCGTTCACGATGAGATCGGCCCGGTCGACCCGCGGCTGAAGGCGGTCAGCGACTGGGAGTTCAATCTGCGCCTGTGGGCCCGAGGCTCTGTCGCGTTCATCGATGAGATCCTCGCGTTCTGGCACCAACGACTCGACGATGGCGGAGCGACTTCCAACAGCGTGCGCGGTGACCGCGAGGCCCACATCCGCTACGACCGCCGGGTGCGCGACGAGGCCGTGCGTGAATACGTGGCGAAGTACGGCGCGGGCGAACTGCTCTACCTGGCGAAATACACCGACGAACGCACCGGCGACCTTCACGCTCGCATTGATCGCATCGAGGAGAACCAGCGCGAAGCCATGCGCCTGATCCGCAGTCTGCGACGCTGATATCTAGCGCTGCACCACCAGATAGCCGTCCTGGTCGGCGATGACCTGCCAGTCGACCATGCACGTCGGTGGTGGCACTGTCAGCAACGCCCAATCGATGTCGGCCTCCCAGGCGGCACCGCAGATCGATGCGGGGTCCCGTTCGAACGCGGCCACCTGGTCGTACCGCCGCCACCAGAGCGGTAGGGCGTCGCCTGCGTAGGGCGGACTCTTCCAATCCACGTACACAACCACAGCCGCGTTCGCCCGTACATTCTCGGCGGCCAGCGGCACCAGGCCGGTCCCCACCGGACGCCCGGCCAGCACTGCACGTACGGCCGGATCGGACTGCGAGGGTGACAATTGCCGCGCACTCCCGAGAGTCCCCCATACCGCGGCCACGGCCGCAGTCGCCAGCACCGGGACTCGCCAGTGGCGCACCGGCAGCCGGGCCAGCAACATGGCCGCACGCACTGCGATCACGGTCGCCGCGACCGGGACGAGCACGGCCGTGATCCGCCACGGGAACAGCAGGGCGAGCGGGGTCCAGCGCGTCCACTCGACGATCACCGCAGCGAGCAGGCCCGGCGCCAGCGCCGCAGTGAGCCACACCCGCAGCCATACCCCCCTGCGCAGTGGCCGGGCCAGCAGGATTCCGGCAAGGATCACCCCGAGCAGCACCAGATCGTGCCCGCGCCACTGCGTCCACAACGTGTGGTGCGGGATCCTCTCGAAGGCGAACCTCGTCAGCGCGTCACCGCCACCGGCCAGATCACCGAACCCGGGGTTCATCATCAAGGACACCCCGGCCCCGACCAACACTGTCCCCACGTACGCCGGGAGTCTCCGCCAGCCCCCGCCGGTGACGAGGTCTGCAAGCAGCGCTGCCGCGAGTCCGATGGCGACGACCACGACGTAGGTGGGGTGCAGCGACCCGGCGATGATCACCAGTGCCGCCGCCACCCCCGGGCGCGCGCACCACCAGAGCCCGACGGCGAGGAGCACCAGACACCCGGCCGCGCTCGGCTGAAGATAGCCGGGTTTCCAGATGAGGTACTGCCCGGCAAGTCCATGGAAGGCCGACAGGTACTCCTGCCCCGACCCCTGTGCCACTGGTACCAGGGTGAGCCCCACGAGCACGGTGGCCACCAGTGGCACCGCCTCCCCCGCAACCAGTGCCCGGGCCACCAAGTACACCCCCCACACGGCCGCCACGGTCAGCAGATACGCGGCGATCCGCCACGCGGTGACACCACCGACATCGTGCAGTGCGCGGGCTACGGCAGCGAAGACCCGAAAGGGATCCGTCTGCGCGGCGAGCCAGTCGGACGGGTCGCCCACCACGGACAGCAGGTAGGTGTTCTGATTGCTGATCAAGGGTGCCGCGACCACGTTGCCCAGCGCCACCAGCAGAATCACCACCGCGGCGAAGAGGTGTTTCGACATCCCCTCGAGAGTAGTGGCCCTTGCCGCATCGGCTAGGTGCCCGCCATGAATGTGGATCTGACGTCACGCGTACCGTGGAGCCATGCTCGCCCCCGATGTCGCCGTCATCGGCGGCGGCATCATCGGCCTGACCATCGCCCGGGAACTAGCTAGCCGCGGCGCGGACGTCACGGTCTTCGAGAAGGAACCGGCCCTGGGCATGCACGCCAGCGGCCGCAACTCCGGGGTGCTGCACGCCGGCTTCTACTACGCACCGGACTCGCTCAAGGCCCAGCTCACCGCGTGCGGCAACCGCCTGCTGCGCGAGTTCTGCGCGGAGCACGACGTCCCTGTGCATTCCTGCGGCAAGGTCGTCGTCGCGTCCCACGCCGACCAACTCCCGGCACTCGACGAACTCGCCCGTCGCGGCCAGGCCAACGGTGTGCGACTCGAGGTCGTCGGGGAACGCGAACTCGCCGACCTCGAACCCCTCGCGCAGACCCATGAGCGGGCAATCTGGTCCCCCGACACCGCCGTGGCCGACCCCCACGCGGTGACCGCGGCCCTGCACCGCGATCTGGAAGCCCATGGCGTGAGCATCCGCACCTCCACCCCCGTAACGCGGCCACCCGACGCCGGCCACATCATCAACGCCGCGGGCCTCTACGCCGACCGCGTGGCCGCGTGGTTCGGCTTCTGCGACGACTACGTGATGATGCCGTTCAAGGGTCTGTACTGGTACGGCAACGACCGCGCCCCCCGGCTGCAGCGCCACGTGTACCCCGTGCCCGACCCACGCAACCCCTTCCTCGGCGTGCACTTCACGGTCACCCCCGGCGGCGGCGTCAAGGTCGGCCCGACCGCGATCCCGGTCCTGTCCCGTGAGGCCTACTCCTGGGGCTTCCGCGGCGACGAGGCCCGCGAGGTCGCGGGGGCCTTCCCCGCCTTCCTGCGCGGCGGCCATCACGACGTGCCCGGGCTGCTCCGCTCGGAGGTGCCGAAGTACAGCCGTCGCTGGCTCGTCTGGCAGGCGCGTGCGCTGGTCCCCACGGCCGACGGCTTCACCATCCGCGGTGAGCCCGGCATCCGCGCCCAACTCATGCACAAGGCCACCGGCCGGTTGGAGATGGACTTCGTGGTGCGCGGCGACGAACGCTCCACCCACGTCCTCAATGCCGTCTCCCCGGCGTGGACCGCGAGCCTGGCGTTCGCTGAACTCGTGGTGGACGGGATGGCCGAGCGCGGGGCGGCGTGACCCTCCTCAGGAGAACAGGGCCGCGGCTTCGGAACGGAGCGACGTCCGCGCCACATGGCCACCACCACCCCCGACGGCGGCGCTGACCTGGACGGCGCCCCCCATAGGCACCAGCGAAGTCTGCACATTGAACGTGCAGCTGAGATCTCGGCAATCTCGCCGTCTTGTCAGGAGATTTGCAGTCCTGACATTGCCAGGGATCGCGGGTTAGAGACCCACAGAATCGGCTCCGTATGTGGCCTGTTTCGTTGTGTAGCCCTCGAACTCCAGTTGCTCAATGAGGCCGCTTCGAGAGAAGTTCTGGAAATCCAGGTAATTCTCAGCCGCCTTTGCGGCCTGTTCGTTCCAGTTCACCTGAACGTTGTTGACGGCGAACGTCGCGTCCTTGGTCGAGTAGCCCTCGAACTCCAGTTGTTCGATGAGCCCCTTCTTGGAGAATGCCTGGTAGGCCAAGTAGTCGTCAGCCGAACCGAGCGCGTTCTCCTGGCTGACCGTCAGAGTCGGCTCCTCGGGCTCCTCCTCGACGACCGGCTCCTCGACGGCCGGCTCCTCGACGGCCGGCTCCTCGACGGGGGCTTCCTCGGCGGTCGTGGTTTCGTCAGCCGCCTGTGCGGTCTGCGTGGCCTGTGCGGTGGGGCTCTCGGTCTCACCTCCGGTGAGGAGCGCGCCACACGCCCCCATCAACACGAGCGCGCCCACGATTCCTATGAGTGCCTTGACCCCGGTCGGGACGCCGCCCTTCTTTGGCGGCTGTGGCTGCGCTCCTGCTGCGGGTGCATAGTTATCGGTCCACACCATGCCGTTCCAATAGCGCTGCTGCGCGCCATTGTCCGGGTCCGGGTACCAGCCAGCAGGTGTCTGATTACTCACGATCCGTCTCCCCTTCAATCGCGTGAACATCACGGTACTTAGGGCGCACTGCGGTTCGCCTGATTGACATCGTGCGAAGGGGGTACGACACTTACGGTTCGGGCAGGCGCCCCACGGCAAGCCCACAGCCCCCTGCATCCCCGGTTACTCAGCGTGGTCAAAGGGAGCAGACGATCCGCGTCAGGTGGCGCCCGGGGCGTCACCCGTTCGGGCTAGCGGCTTCCCACGCCGGACGGGACCCCAGCGGCGTCACTTACCCTGGAGTCAAACCGCTCGAAGGAGGGGCTTGTGTCCAGACGCGCCATCGCAACCGGGATCGCCGCAGCGATCGCGGTGCTGGCTGCGCTGCTGACCCCGGCACAGGCCCAACCCGGCTCCGAAGCCATCGAGCGTGCCCGCAGCTGGGTCGCCGCGGATGTCGGCTACAGCGGGAGCAACTACTTCACCAACGAGTACGGCACGTATCGCACGGACTGCTCCGGCTACGTGTCAATGGCGTGGGGCCTGGACTCGTCCCTCACGACCGTGACCCTGCCGAGCGTCTCCTACGCCATCGCCAAGGACGCCCTGGAACCCGGCGACATACTGAACAACCCGTTGCCCGGCACCAGCGGCCACGTGGTGCTGTTCGCGGGGTGGGCAGACGCCGCGCGCACTGAGTACTACGCGTACGAGGAGAGCCCGTCGGGCGGCGCGCACCTCAGCCAGATCCCCTACCCCTACTGGCCCGGCTACGGCACCTTCACCCCGCGGCGGTACGTTGGCACCACCTCGAAGAACGCACCCCCGGTGACGGTCCCCGAGCCGGCGAAGCCGAAAGGCCCCGCCCCCCTGACAGACGGCGACTTCGTCCGCCACGACGGCGTGGTGTATCGCATCGCGGGCGGCGCACCAGTGCAGGTGAGCTCGTGGCAGAACCTCGGGGGCCGCGAGAAGACCCGGAAGCTGAGCGATGACGACTTCGCCGACCTGGCCACCCAGCCCGCCGACGGCACCTTCCTGCGCACACCGAGCGGCGAGACGTACGTGGTCGCCGGCGGCGCCCCGGTCTTCGTCCCCCGCGGGACGCTGAAGGTCAAGGATGCAGTGACCGTCGACCAGGTCGCGATAGACGAGGCGGGCACCGGCGGCCCCCTGAACGCCCTGAACCACAAGCCAGCCGACGGGGTCATCGTCAAGGCCGGTCGCGGCGAACATTACGTGTTCGCCGGCGGCGCCCCCATCCACGTCTCCGAGAGCTGGGTGAAGTCGCTGCGGCCGAAGCCCTCGGTGACCACCGTGGCACGCGAGGCGATCCACTTGGCCGGCGGCCTCGGCCGCTGGTCGCACGTGCGTGACTACCCGGCCGACGGCACCCTGCTCAAGGTCGGCGCCGACGTCTACCGGGTCGAAGGCGGCGTGCCGGTGGCCGACTACGGCGTCCGGGGTGTCCCGATCGACCAGGCCGCGATCGACAACGCCGGCGGGGATGGCCCCTGGTCGCACCTGGTCGCCGCCCCGCAGTAGGCCTCAGGGGACGACGAACTCGACCGCGGTGATCGGCCCGGACCCCACGTTGTTGACGCCCTTGACCTGCACCCGGTAGCGCATCCCCTGCGTCACGTTCCACTTGTACTCACGCTTGGTGGTCTCCTGCCAGGGCCGCGGCTTGAGGATGCGCCGCACCCCGGGCTTCTTCCCCGTAGCGCGCTTGCGCTGCGCCTTGACGACCACCTTGACGATCCGCACCCGGTAGGCCGTCGCCCGCTCGGACACGCCCCACTTCACGCGCACCGAGCCGTCCCCGAAGAACGACCTCGCCTTTGCGATCTTCCCGGGCAGCCGCTGCTCGATCGGCGGGAGGTTGTCCGTGGGGGACGTGGGCGTGGGCGCGGGCGTGTAGTCCGGCTGCGGCGTCGGGGCGGTGGGGCTCGGGGTCGGGTCGCACACCTGCCCGGTGGCGGGGTCGCACGGCACCTCGTCGGAGGCCGCCCCCGTCGCGGTCAGGCCGAGCATAAGCGCAGCCATTGCCCCGCCGGTCACCACCGATCGTGTCCACGCGGTCATGATGCCTCCAGCCCATCAGCGCACTCGCACCGTAGTCACCACACGGCGTGAGTGTGAAGGGGCCGAACGGGCGACCCCTATGTCCGCTGGTGATAGGTGAACGCCTGGCTGGTGTAGATCTGGCCCAGCGGGCTCATCCAGGTCATCGTGTGGGTCGGGGCCTCGCGCTGGTGGCGGACCTTCCACGCGGAGTGGGTCTTCAGCAGGTGGTGGCGGCGGCATTCCCCGGCGAGGTCGACCGCGCGGGTCTTCCCGCCCTTGGACCACGGCACGATGTGGTCGGTGTCGGTGTACTCAGCGGGCCGGTGGCAGCCGGGGAAGCGGCAGGTCCGGTCACGCAGCCGCACCGCCCGCTTGACCCGCTCGGGGATCTTGTACGTCTCGGCGTTCGCGTCGATGAGCGCCCCCGTCAGCGGGTCGCACACCAGACGCCGCCACCGCGCGTCCGGCGACCAGGCCAGATACCGGGCCACCGACGCGCAGATCACACCGTGCTTGCCGAGCAGCGCATCGCGGTGGTCCTCCCCGATGAGGGTGTTCGCGGAGATCGTCACGTTGACCTGGACGTCGACCTGGGTGATCGTGTCGAGGAACCCGACAAGAGCGTCGGCCCGTCGCTGGTCGAGGGTCCGGTCGTCACCTTGCTCGTGGGGATCCGCGCAGTCGTCCCGCTGCGCCAGCTTCGTCAGCGCCTGGTAGAAGATCTCCGCGTGCTCGGCGGACAGCCGCGCGGCGATGTCGGCCATGCCGTGGGCGGCCGGGAAGATCGACACGCCGCGGTCGTCGAGCGCCTTCTTGCGCAGGTGCTCCCCAGGATCGCCGTCGCACGTCAGGCGCAGCAGGTACTGCCGCAACTGGTGGGTGGTGTGGCGCTGCCCGTACGCGATGGCGTCACGTTCCATGTCGCAGCGCGGGATGCCCTCGCTGAAGTCCGCCAGCAGCTCGACGATCAGCCGCGCCTTCGGCAGGTCGATCCGCCCGTCGTTCAGCGCGTCCCACACCAGCGGCCGGCGGACCAGGGAGCGGGCGTCCGCGAGCAGGTGGTCGGCCGAACGCGGCGAGATCCCCAGGGACAATGCCACCTCATCGGACACGCCCTGCACGGAGTACCCGAGGGCCGCGATCCGCTCGTCCACGACGGCGACGGCCGCTGCCCGCCGGGCCTGCGAGGTGCGGATGGCCCGCTCAGACTCCAGCAGCTCGTCGAGCAGCAGGTCGTCGTCCAGCGCCCGCAGCCCGTCGACGACTGCCCCGAGACCCGGGGACAGCACGGTCGGGATTTCGCTCATACCCCATCGTGAGGGAGGGGTGCGACAAACCCAGTCAGCCCCAAAGGGGGCTGTGGAGAACCTAGCGGACGCGACCCGAAGAGGTGATGCCGTCGAGGCGGTCGGGGCCTCCGTAGCACTTCACGCGGTAACGACCCGGCTTCACCTTGACGGTGCGGTAACCGTCACTGGCACGGGTCTTTCCGGTCTTCGCGACCTTCCAGTTGTTCTTGCCCTTGCGCTTCTGGATCTCGAACTTGTAGCCCTTGTTCTTCAGCGGCCGGATCTTGATGACGATCTTGTTGCCCTGCACCACGGCCGCGCACCGGACCGGCTTGGTGGGCGGGTAGTTGGCCGCCTGCGCAGGTGCGGCGATGAACAGGCCGGCGCCCAGCGCGGACGCAGCGGCGATGGAAAGAGTGGAACGAACAAAGCCCATGGGTGGCCCCCGGTTGTGTGATCGTGAACGATTCACCGAAACCCTAGCAGAGCCCGTGAGGACAAGTCACGTCCTTTCGTAAGGACCGCTACCAATCTCCTCCCCGCTCCGCTACAGTCACCTGAGGGAACCTGCGAAGCGGCCACGGGGGACGCGGGGAAGACGGGGGATTCATGACCAGTAGCATCCGGGCCGCGGGCCAGGCATCCGCCGACTTCCTCGCCTGGGTGGTGGCCGTTCCAATCGCCCTCTGGCTGCGCTTCGACTTCTCCGTTCCTCCCGGCGGCTGGTCCACGGCCCTGTTCTGGGGCATCGCGGCGGGAGTGCTCCACGTCACCGCGGGATACATCCGCAAGCTCTACCGCGGCCGCTACCGCTTCGGCTCGTTCGACGAGGTCACCGGCGTGGTCGTCGCCGCCAGCATCGTGACACTCGTCGGGGAGGTCGTCGTTCTCCTGACCCGCCCCGCGGATCTCCCCCGCACCGTCCCACTGCTGGCGGGTGGCCTGGCCCTGGGGATGATGCTCGCCGGCCGCTTCTCCCTACGGTTCTGGCGCGAACGCGTACACACGCCCCGAGACGGTGACCGCACCCTGGTCTACGGCGCCGGCGACGGCGGCTCGCAACTCGTGCGTGCCATGGTCGCCAACCACGACAGCGGCTACTGCCTCGTCGGCCTCATCGACGACGACCCCCGCAAGCGCCACCTACGGATCTCCGGCGTGAGGGTGCGCGGCACGATCTGCGACCTCGAGAATCTCGTGGACCTCCTCGACGCCCAGGTCCTCGTCGTGGCCATCGCCAACGTCAACGCGGCCCAACTACGCGACCTCGACAAGCGTTGCCGCGCCCTGAACGTGCACCTGCGCGTCATCCCCAGTGCGGTGGAGATCGTGAAAGGCACCGTGCACCTGTCGGACGTCTCCGACGTCACCGAGGAGGACCTGCTCGGCCGCCGCCCGGTCCACACCGACGAGCCCGGCATCGCGCAGATGCTCGCCGGCAAGCGAATCCTCATCACCGGCGCCGGCGGCTCGATCGGCTCGGAGCTCGCCCGCCAGGTGCACAGCTACGACCCCGCCTTCCTCGGCCTGCTGGACCGCGACGAGTCCGCCCTGCACGCCCTGCACCTGACCATGTTCGGCAAGGCCCTGCTCGACACAGACGACCTGATCCTCGCCGACATCCGCGACGCCGACCGGCTGCGCGTCATCATGCAGCAGGTCCGCCCGGACGTCGTCTTCCACGCCGCGGCCCTGAAGCACTTGCCGATGCTCGAAGCGGCCCCGAGCGAGGCGTTCAAGACCAACGTGCTCGGCACCCGCAACGTGCTGCGGGCCGCGTACGAGGCCGGCGTCCCGGTCTTCGTCAACATCTCCACGGACAAGGCCGCCGACCCGGTCAGTGTGCTGGGCCACTCGAAGCGCACCACCGAGCGGCTGACCGCCGGGATCCAACCCCCGAACGAGGGCCGCTACCTCTCCGTCCGGTTCGGCAACGTCCTGGGGTCGCGGGGCTCGATGCTCACCGCCTTCCGCTCACAGATCGCCAACGGCGGTCCGGTAACCGTGACCCACCGCGAGGTGACCCGCTACTTCATGACGGTCAAGGAGGCCGTGCACCTGGTCCTGCAGGCCGCCACGATCGGCCGCGGCTCGGAGACCCTGATCCTCGACATGGGCCAGCCCGTGCGGATCGCCGACGTGGCCCAGCACATGATCGAGAAGTCCGGCCGGGACATCGAGATCGTCTACACGGGACTGCGCGTGGGCGAGAAGCTCCACGAGGTGCTGTCCAGCGAGCAGGAGTCCGGCAGCCGGCCCCTGCACCCACTCGTCACCCACGTCCAGGTGGCCCCGCTCTCGGTGATGGCGATCGAGGAGGACTGGGCGCATTCCTGCCAGTCCAGCCGCGCCGCGATGCAGTTGCTGGCCTTGACCACGGAACACCTAGGCCTCCACGAGGACATAGACGTTCTCTGACCCGGTCGGCGTGTGACTGCCCCACTGAGGGGTCGGGTACATTGGCCGCAGCAACCACCGAGGGGGAGTATTGACTCTGCACGACTACATGGCGATCCTGCGCCGATCGTGGCCGGTGATCCTGGTCGCCACGATCGTGGGCACGCTGATCGCGCTGGGCCTCTCCCTGGCCATGACCCCGGTATACCAGGCCACGTCACAGTTGTTCGTGTCGGTGAAATCCGCCGGCGCGGCCGGCGATGCCTACTCCGGCGGGCTGTTCGTGCAGCAGCGGGTGAAGTCCTACGTCGATGTCGTCGACACCCCGGCCGTGCTCGACCCGGTCATCGCGGAACTCGGCCTCGACAAGACATACACGGGCCTGGCCTCCCAGGTGTCGGCCACGACGCCCCCCAACACGGTCCTGCTGAACGTCTCGGCGACGGACACCTCACCGGTGCAGGCGGCGAAGATCGCGAACGCCGTGGCCGCCTCCTATGCGAACGAGATCGCACGACTCGAGGGCGCCAAGACGACGGCCGACGGCTTGCCGCGACTCGGCGGCAACCAGAACGGGAACCAGATCCCGGTGCAGGCCACCGTCATCAAGCCCGCCGAGGTCCCCACCGCCGCCATCTCCCCGCGGACCCAGCTCAACGTCCTGCTCGGCGCACTGCTCGGCCTGCTCGTCGGCGTCGGCATCGCGGTCTTGCGGTTCACCTTGGACACCTCGGTCAAGTCCTCGGAGGAACTTGAGCAGGCCGCCGACTCGACTACCCTGGGCGTCGTCACCTTCGACCCCGACGCGAAGAGCAACCCGCTGGTGACGCTGCGCGGAACCCCGCGCGCCGAGGCCTTCCGGTCCATCCGCACGAACCTGCAGTACGTCGACGTCGACAATCCCCCGCGCACCGTGGTCATCACGTCGTCCCTGCCTTCAGAGGGCAAGTCCACGACCGCCTGCAATCTGGCGATTGCGGTCGCGCAGGCCGGCTCGAAGGTGCTGCTACTGGAAGCGGACCTGCGTCGGCCCAAAGTCGCTGAGTACCTCGGAGTCGACGGTTCCCGCGGCCTGACGGACGTGCTGATCGGACAGGCCACTCTCGACAACACGATCATCCACTGGCAGCGCGGTCTCCTGGACTTCCTGCCCGCCGGTGCCATACCGCCCAACCCCAGCGAACTGCTGGCGTCGCACCAGATGGCCGACCTACTGGCCGAGCTCGCGAAGCGCTACGACCTCGTGATCCTCGACGCTCCGCCACTCCTGCCCGTTACGGATGCCGCCATCCTGTCCACCGCCGCCGACGGCGCGATCCTCGTCGCCCGGCACGGCACCATCAAGCGCGAACAGGTCGCGGATTCGGCCGACGCCCTGCGGCAGGTGAACGCCCGGATCTTCGGAACCGTGTTGAACTTCGCCCCGGTACGCAAGCGCCGCAAGTACGGCTACGGGTACGAGTACGGATACGGCTACGGGTACTCCACAAAGGAGTCCGGCGACAAGCCAGCCGGCACCGTCGAATCACCTGCAACCCAGAAGGCGTGACAAACGTCGGACCGATGGCAGTGATGAAAGCGGGGTTGGCGTGACGGTACGGCGGGGTTTGCTGTGGGGGCTTCTGGGATTCGGCCTGCTGCTCTTCGGCCTCCTCGTGTGGTTCGCGCTCAGCGCGCGGTCGGCGGTGGATGAGATGACCGCCGCTCGGGACAGCCTCGTGGCCGCCAGGGACGCCGTCGGCGACTCCCAACCCGCCCAGGCGAAGACGTTCATCACTGCCGCCTCCGAGGCTGCCGAGGCTGCCTCCAACCGCGTCAACGGGCCGCTGTGGGACGCCATCGCGGCGATCCCCGGCCTCGGTGACACGCCCCAGGCCGCTCAGGCCATTGCTACCTCCCTGGACCAGGCCCTCACCGCATTGCGTCCGCTCACTGAGCAACTCGACGTCCTGGACCCCAGCGCACTCATCTCGGACGAGGGGCAGATCGACATCGGAACGCTGGAGACCGCGGTACCCGCGATGAAGCAGGCGCAGCCCGGCCTCGACGAAGCCATCTCCACGATGGCCGACGCCCCCACCGGCGGGTTGATGCTCCCCCAGGTCAGTTCCGCAGCGACCGAGTTCACCGACCAATTGGCGAGCCTCCAGTCATCGCTGAACACTGCGGTACGCTTCGGGGAGATCGCGGGACCGCTTCTAGGCGCGGACGGCGAGAAGCGTTACTTCGTGGGCATCCTAAACCCGAACGAGGCCCGCGGGACCGGCGGTTTCCTGGGTAGTTACGCAGTCCTGAGCGCCAAGGACGGGAAGTTCAGCGTCGATCAGGCGGGGAGCAACACCGATCTGCCGGACCTGGACATGTTGCCACCCGGCCTCGGCAAGGACTTCGTCAAGCGTTATCGCGACGACCCGATCCTTATCGGCAACATGAACCTGTCTCCGCACTTCCCGGGCACCGCGAAGATCTGGCTTGCGTCCTGGAAGAAGAAGACCGGTGAGCAGCTCGACGGAGCGATTGCTGCTGATGTGGTGGCTCTGGGCAAGGTGGTTGAGGCGTCGGGTCAGCCGATCCCGCTGCCTGACGGAGGCTCGATCTCCGGCGACCAACTGGCGAATTTCGCCATCAAGGGGATCTACGAGAAGTTCCCAGCGAACCTTCAGGCCGCGGAGAGGAAGACCTACCAGGAAGCGATCACTTCGAAGGGCGCATCGATCCTGACCCAGGCGCCCAATCCGGAGGCCATGGCAGAGGCTCTGGGGGCAGGCTTGTCTGAAGACCGTATCGTCGTATGGTCCTCGGATCCCAATGTGGAGCAGCAACTCGTAGATGTCGGTGTCAGTGGGTCCCTAGCCGTCGAGGATGGCCACAACGTGCAGTTCGTCGCGCTCAACGGCTCCGGATCGAAACTGGACGCCTTTCTGGACCGCTCGCTTACGTACAAGGTCGGTCGCTGTGTGGACGATCAGGGTCGGGTCGAATCGCGAGTGACCGTCGACCTCACCAACGACATTCCCCTCGGCGAACGGCCACCCGAGTACATGATCGGCCGAGCGAATGAGGGGCAAAACGGCCCGATCAACACAGTACTCGCCCAGTTCCACCTGCCAAATGGAGCCGAGGTCCGAGACGTCCGAATCGGCGGCAAGTCGGTCAGTTCGCTGCAGTTCGAGGAACAAGGGCGGCCGTCTGCGGTAATGGGGGTGACACTGCCGCCGCGGGAGAAGGTGCCGGTGGAGGTGGAGTTCACGGAACCGGCGGCGAATGGGCAGGGGTCGGTGAAAGTGCAGCCACTGGCGAGTGATCAGCCAAGCAAGATCGAGTACGAAGAGTGCTCGTGAATGTCCCGGAACGCCCAAACAGACGCAAGCCAGTCCCATGCCGAGGCGTCGACAGAATTCCAATCGAAACGGCAGGGCCGACCGCATCCCCCGCCTGCCTGATCACAGGGCTCGAGTTAGCATTCCATTGCACTGCCGCGCACTGCTATCCGCGAACGAAGACCACTCGGGGGAGGTCATTCCAGTGAAGAAGGTTCCGTTCTTCGACTATCCAGCCGTCTACCGACGGTTTGCCGACGAGTTCCAAGCCGCGCTTGCCGACGTTGGAACTCGTGGCGCCTACATCCAGCAGTCCGACCTTGAAGAGTTCGAATCCAAGATCGCCGAATACGTCGGATCGCGACACTGCATAGGAGTCTCGAACGCCACGGACGGGCTGCAACTGGGCTTCATGGCCGCGGGGCTCCCACAAGGGGCGGAGGTCATCATCTCGACGCACACCATGGTCGCCACCGCCTCTGCAATCCATTTCGCCGGTGGGGTTCCCATCCCCGTTGGTGTGGGCAGTGACCACCTAATTGATCCGGAGGCGGTGCGAGCCGCAATCACCGATAAGACCTGGGCCATTTGTCCGACCCAACTCAACGGTCGGACCTGTGAGATGGACTCGTTGATTGAGTTGGCTACCGAATACGGACTGGAAGTACTCGAGGACTCGGCGCAGGGTCTTGGCTCGCAGTACAAGGGACGTTTCGCGGGCACCTTCGGAAAGGCGAACTGCCTGAGTTTCTACCCAGCGAAGATCCTTGGCACCTTGGGCGACGGTGGGGCAATCCTCGCCCAAGACGACGAAATCGCGGAGAGACTGAGACTCCTCCGCGATCACGGTCGCATCGACCGCGGAGACACAGCCATTTGGGGCTTCAATTCCCGGCTCGACAACCTGTCCGCCGCCTTCCTCAACATTCAGTTCCAGCACTTCGATCAAACCGTCAGCCGGCGACGCGAAATCGCAGCGCGCTACCAGGAGAAGTTGTGTGGCATTCCTGGCCTCACCCTCCCACGGGCACCTGGTGCGGACCCCGATCGTTTCGACACCTTCCAGAACTACGAGATCGAGTACGGATCGCGCGATGCGCTCCAAGAGGGCCTCGCAGAACGTGGCGTCGGCACGCTGCAGCAGTGGGGCGGCTGGCCGATTCACTCGTTCACGAAACTCGGCTTCACTCAAGACCTCCCGGACGCGGACGACCTGTTCTCTAGAATGCTGATGCTTCCCATTCATCCCGGTTTGAGCGATGAGGACGTCGATTACGTAGCCGACAGCGTGCTCCAAGTCATAGACGGACTGGTCGGATGAGACCCGCACCCGAGGAACTAGCCAAACGGATACGCCTCCACGCGGTCGAGATGACGCACCGGGGACGCTCATCTCACGTCGGTAGCGCCCTCGGCATGGCGGACATTCTGGCTGCCTTGTACGGAGCGGTACTCAACGTTCGCCCTGAGGACCCTGGATGGACCGACCGTGACAGAGTCATCCTGAGCAAAGGGCACGCCGGTTCCGCGATGTACGCCGCCCTCGCCGAAACCGGTTTCTTCGACCCGATCCTCCTGGAACAGCACTGCGCTGATGGCTCAATTCTGTCCGGTCACGTCTCTCACAAGGGCGTTCCTGGCGTTGAGTTCTCCACGGGCAGCCTCGGCCATGGACTCGGAGTGGCCGCCGGAATGGCACTCGCAGCCAGACTAACGAGCGCCCAACACAGGGTCTTCTGCATCCTCTCCGACGGTGAGTGCGATGAGGGATCCGTGTGGGAGGCGGCCCTGTTTGCGGGCCATCACGGTCTTTCGAACCTTGTTGCAGTCGTTGACTACAACAAGATCCAAAGCCTCGCTTCGGTCGATGACACCCTCAGGCTAGAGCCGTTCGCGGGCAAGTGGCGGGCCTTCGGGTGGCGCGTGGAAGAGGTCCAGGGAAATGATCTGACTTCCTTGCAAGAGGTGCTCGATGTCCTCCCGTCGGATGGGGTACAACCCACCGTCATCCTGGCGCACACCACCAAAGGCAAGGGTGTCTCCTTCATGGAGAACTCAGTCCTGTGGCACTACCGCACCCCACAAGGCGACGAATATGCGGCAGCGGTCGCGGAGTTGATGTCCGGATGAGAGATGCGTTCGCCGAACGGCTACTGGAAAGAGCGGCCACTGACGAGAAGATCATGTTCCTGACCGGAGATCTCGGCTTCGGAGTGTTCGAGCAATTCCAGAGCAGACTGCCCCGTCAATACCTCAATGTCGGGGTGGCGGAGCAGAACATGGTCGCGGTTGCGTCTGGCCTGGCCCTCGAGGGGTTTATCTGTTTCGTCTACTCGATCGGCAACTTCCCCACGTTGCGGTGCCTGGAACAGATCCGGAACGACGCTGCGTACCACTCAGCGAACGTCAAGATAGTCTCGATCGGTGGGGGTTTCAGTTACGGGGCTCTGGGCATGTCGCATCATGCGACCGAAGACATCGCGATCATGAGTGCGATCCCGGAACTGACCTCTTTCACTCCCGGCACGATCCAAGATGTCGTACACAGCGTCGACGCCCTGATTGAGACAGCGGGCACTGGATACCTGCGACTCGACAAGTCCGCGGGGCGGGAGACTCCGGATGCCGAACCGTTCGAGGTAGGAGGGTGGCGCGTCATGCGACGCGGCGACGATGTCACTCTGGTATCTGTCGGGGGCGTCCTGGACGAAGCGCAGAAGGCGGCCGCAACCCTGCAGGAGTCTGGCATCTCTGCCGCTGTCGTGTCCGCGACCCAGCCGGCTCCGATCGACGCCGAGGAGATCATGCGCACCTTGGGTGCGGCACGTGTCGTGGTCAGTGTCGAAGAGCACGTAGTGCGCGGGGGTATCGGTGGGATCGTGGCCGAGGCCATGGCGGAGAGCGGCTCCTCAGCACGCTTGATCCGGAGGGGAGTCGGTGCCAGTTTCGTTTCCGCCGTTGGCTCTCAAACGTACCTGCGGCGTGATGCCGGACTGGATGCGAATACACTGGTCGACACCGTTCTCGCTGCCTTGGATACGAGAGGAGAGGAGCGGTGAATAGGCGCCGCCTACGCCAGCGAACACATCCAGCGGCCGGCAAGCGTGCACTGGATGTCAAGCGTGCACTAGATGTAACGATGTCAGCTTTGGGGCTGCTCGGCTCAGCTCCCGTACTCCTACCGGTCATATACCTGGTCTGGCGCCAGGACCGGCACTCACCCTTCTACGTCGCTGAGCGGGTCGGGAAGGACGGGGAGGGGTTCCGCATGGTGAAACTCCGCTCGATGGTTGCCGACGCGGATCGCTCGGGAGTGGATTCGACTGCAGCCGATGACATGCGGATCACTCCCGTTGGCCATTTCATCCGCAGGTACAAACTCGACGAGTTGACACAATTATGGAATGTCCTGCGGGGCGAGATGAGCCTAGTTGGACCACGTCCGAACGTCCGTCGAGAGACGGATCTCTATACAGCTGAGGAACAGCGACTGCTCTCCATGAAGCCCGGAATCACGGACTTCGCATCCATCGTGTTCTCCGACGAAGGCGAGATCCTGGAGGGCAGCCAGGACCCGGATATCGCCTATCACCAGTTGATCCGCCCCGGCAAGAATCGCCTTGGTCTGTTCTACGTCGCACACACTTCCTTCTTGCTAGATATCCGTCTGGTCGCGCTGACGGGCATCGCGATTGCCTCCCGCCCACGGGCCCTTCGTGGAGTCGTGCGCATCCTGGAGCGACTGGGTGCGGAACCCGAGTTGGTAGCGATCGCGAGGAGACAAGCCGGTCTGGTTCCTCTCCCGCCTCCTGGCGCAACCGAAATCGTGACTACGAGGGATGGTTCAGTTGCCTAGCCGCGCCACCCCACGTTCCGCGGAGGTCGCAGCGATGCCCGAGCCAGTTGTCCCAAGATGCACTTCTACCGGGGTCGCGTGGCTTGGTCAGCGATCTCCAAGGCCTTGAGGATTGGCCCCATGGGGATGAATACGAGCAGCTCCGACTCGTGTCGCGCGATATTTCTCTGCGTGATCTCTAGAGCCACTTCACTCTGGATTGACAGCCGGTCCTGTGCTCAGCCGTCGGCGACGCCAGCCGTGCTTCGAGCACGCCAACGCAATTCTCGAGAGGCTGGCGCGCATGGCACTGGCCCGATGCAACTGCCAACTCCGACGGCGATGGCTAGTCATGCTGAGAGCGCTGAGTTGATCACCTCTGCGCTCGCGAAACGACCCGTGAGGGGTGCGAATGAGACGGGCTGAGAACGAGGTTTACTTGATCTTCAGAGCCGACGGAGGCTCTATCACCCTTGATGAACTGCCTACGCAAGTCAATCGTTTGCGCTTCACCGTTTGGAGGCCCGGTGTTCTTCACTTCAAGCCACCCAGCCAGCAACTCCGGAACACCCTGGTCTGGTGGGGACTACACCAGACCAGGGTGTTCCGGAGCCGTCAGTACTCCGTTCTGCTCGTTCGGGACGGCCAACGAATCGTGCACCGAAGTTGCATCATGCCGGCGTGGTTCCGATGGCCCTTCATGGGCACCGATGACATACAAATCACCGCTACTTGGACAGAACCGGACCAACGCGGGCGGGGAATCGCCACCTTGGCTGCACAGATGATCGTGGCAGATGCCCAACCTGGTCAGACAGTATGGTATGCGACCAGGGAGCTAAACGAGTCATCTGTAGCCGTGTGCCGATCTGCCGGGATGGAACCCGCAGGGACAGCGTTTCGCACGCAGAGGTTGGGTCTCCGTTCCCTTGGATCACTAGTGATCCAGCATCCGGATCAAGGGCCCGCTTCTCAGTGAACTGCCCCAGGTTCCAGAGGCTCCTTCATTGGGGCAGCATCATTCCATCCGTGAGTTCCCTGTGAGGCTCCGGAATCTGTCGACTGTTTGGAGTCGGTCTGTGGTGTCATGTTCTCTGGACACGCCTTATGGCGGTTGGTCGTGCCGACAGGCGGACAACGCGGTGGTCCGTCCGGAGCTTGCCCCGTTTCGGTGGACATCATCTGGGCGGTGGAGAGGATGGCCGCTGACAGCCGGTACGGGCGCGAAGATGAGGTCGTATGCCCCGAATTCGGGGGGTGTCAACCGTTTCGGAAACGGTCCGTATTCGTTGATCATGCCGCCGGGTCCATCACTTCTGGGTCAGCCCATTCTCTCCAGCCTGTCAACCAAGCGCGAGTAGACCGTCTCATGCGAGAAGTCAGTGTCGTAGAGCAGTCGGGCACGCATTGACATCGTATCCCTCACTGACGGGTCTCGACCCCATGCACGCAGGAAGCCCTCCAGCGGTCTGTCTTGGTCATACCGTGCACCTACGCCGCGTCCTTCTACTAAGTCAGCCAGATGGCCGGAGAGACTTGTGAGAATCGGCAGCCCATGTGCGAGTGCGTCAAGTGCTTTGTTGGGAATGCTCAACCCGAACGCGTGCTCTTGCCGATAGGGGACTATTGCCGCAGCGGCTCGACGGTGGAGGGTGTGAGAGCGCGCTTGATCAAGCCAACCTGGAACGTCAACGTTCGGCAGCGATCGGGTGTCAGCGACCAATCGCTCAAATAGTGGACCATTGCCGCCGACAATCACCTGCCATTCCGGACACTCGCTGGCGGCTCTTAGCAGGGGTTCTGCATCAAGGACAGACGTCAAGCGACCAACAAAGATGAGTTTCGGTCGGTCATCGTCGAGAACCCCGCGCCGATCCCACCATTGCTCCGCCTGTGCAAGCGTTTCTGAGGGTAGCGCGACTTCAGTCGGGACGGTTAGGGGCACAACCATGTCTCGTTCGGAGCGTTCCCTTCCTGCAAACCCCAGCGTCCAATCCAGGAAGGGCTCGCTGATAGACACCACAACGTCTGCCTGCCGAATTGCCCTGCGGGCGAGCCGATAGTAGGGCGCCAGCACGACCCGTCCCAGCGGCTGCATGGTCTCCGGCACGGGCCGGAGTAGCGTTTCGGGCCATTGATCTTTAACATCGAGGATCGTTGGAACCCCCATTCGCTTCAACCAGTGAATCATCACTGCAGCTGCGTCCACGGGGGGGAAGCCCACAAACGCCACATCAGGTGGTACTTGACCTCGCAACGCGGATCGCAGGTTTGCTGAGAGCACTGCATGGTCGTAAAGACGTCCAACCCCGATGTTGCGCCTGTACCCCGGAGAACTGACTAGTCGAATCTCAGCGTTGTCACCGGCTCGTACAAGAGTGTTCTGTCCGAACCTGTGCGTCAGATCATGGTGAACGAAGTCCGCCGTCCACAACGTCACATGATGCCCACGGTTCAGGAGTGCGCGCACGACATTGCTTGCTCGCATCGGCCTGTTGCCGTCGTCGAGAAAGGGAAGGTACTCACCGGTTTGGAAGACCCAGACTCTCATCGGAATCAGCCGTGACCCATCCGGATCATTGAAATCTCCCCCCGCAGTCGGACTCCGTGCGGCCTCCCGTTTGAGGGCACTGAGAGTAACCCTATTATCCGACTCCACTGTTCACACGTGGTACTGAGGGGCTGCCAAGCTAAGACCCAGTTGACGAGGCACAATGCCGGGTCGATCGTCCAAGGGGGCGAAGCAGTTCTCTCACGGAGATTGAGAAGCGCATCCCTGATCGATCTGACGGGCGGCACGAGGCGCCTGAGCGCCATTTGGGCGTGGCGAGTATCATGAACCTGGACATTCGGGGATCACCGGGGGGCTTGTGGATTTGACGTCTAAGTCAGTGCGGGATCGTTCGTGCTGCTCGAGGAGACGGTTTCGAGTGGATTCACTTCCCCTATCGCACCTTGGGACTGCTTGGGACCTGGGATGAAGCATTGATTAACTTACACGTCTATCCGTCACCCATCACACATGAAAGCCGCATCGAACGAGAGGTCGAGACCATCGGGTCCCTCGACATCTTCACATCCATCGAAGTCGCGGGCGTTGCCGCTGAAGGGCTTCCGGGACAGCAGCCTCTCGGCCAGCATGGTCTGATACGCAGGTTCGCCGGAGACACAGACTCCCGCAAGCTACCTGCGCGCGTGGCGAAGACGATGGCCCTTGGACGTGCTGTGTTGAAGCACTACTCTTCCAAGCCGCTGTCGGTCATTAACTGCCACAGTGTCGCTGCTCTGCCCGCGTGTGTGGCTCTCAAACGGGCCACGGGCGCGAAACTGGTCTACGACACACACGAATTGGAGACGGAGACTTCGCTGACGGTAGGTCTGCGTAGGCCTATCTACAAGATCGCCGAACGGCGTGGCATCACACACGTTGATCACACATTCACCGTGACTGAGTCGATCGAGGACTGGTACCGCGACACCTATGGACTTACTGCAATAGACACGCTGTACAACTTCCCCTCACGGGAACAGGTCGCCGACCCGACGGACCCGGACTACTTCAGGCGTCTGTACGGCCTCGACGACTCAGTTCGCGTCTATCTGTACCAGGGCGTACTGGGTGCGGGACGAGGACTGGAGACAATTTCCAGGGCGTTCAGCGAATCGTTGATCCAAGATGGAGTTGTGGTATTCCTTGGCTTTGGACCGCAGGAACCGACTGTCAGGGAGTGGGCCGACGCAAGTAGTCAAGTCTTCTTCCATCCGGCGGTGCCTCCAGATGAGTTGGCGTCTTTGACTGGCGCAGCAAATGCCGGACTGGTCCCGACACCCCCTTCGCAGAGCCTCTCCTACCGCTACTCGGCAGGCAACAAGTTGTTTCAGTACTTGAGGGCGGGCATCCCAGTGGTAGCCACCAGGCTTCCGGAACACGAACGCTTCTTGGGCCGCTACTCGGCCGGATCGCTGATGGACTCGTACGATGTGGATTCGTTTGCTCGTGCTTGCCACTCCCTAGCGTCCATGGATCAGAGCGCAATCGCCGCAGGACTAGCAAAGGCCAGCGTCGAGTTGTGCTGGGAGAACTACACGGATCTGTTCAGAAGACGCTATGAGCACCTGGCCAAGTGCGATGGGAGCCGACGATGACAATCGCGTGTAGCCGTTGCGTGATGACGAGCAAGGCGGATCCTCGCCTCGTTGTCACCGAGGACGGAGTATGCAACCACTGCAGGAGATATGATCAGCTTCTCAGGACTCGCGTGGTGCGGGGAGAGGAAGGTACTGCACTCCTCAATTCCCGTGTAGAAACGATCAAGCGCCAAGGGGATGCCAGGCCGTACGACTGCCTGATCGGAATGAGCGGCGGGACTGACAGCACCTACGTCGCATACATGGTCCAGCAGTTGGGGCTGCGGCCGCTTGCTGTTCACTTTGACAATGGCTGGGATTCCGAGTTGGCCGTTGCGAACATCCAAAGAACTGTGGAGAAACTCGGCATCGACCTCGAGACGTACGTGGTTGAGTGGCCGCAATTCAAGGATCTGCAACTTGCCTTCCTGCGGGCTTCAACACCCGATGGGGAAATTCCGACCGATCACGCGATCGGGGCGACAATGTGGAGAACCGCCCAAGCGATGGGGATCCGGACCATCATCTCAGGAATGAACTTCTCGACCGAGTCGATAGACGTCCCGGATTGGGCATACGGCCACTCGGACTGGCGGTATATTAAGGATGTTCACGAGCGATTCGGGACGATTCCCATTCCCTCATACCCGCACTTCGGTCTCACCTATCTGGTCTATGTCAATGCGATCAGAAGACTCCGCACTCTATCGCTGCTGAACTACGGTGATTACCGCAAGAGCGAAGCTCAGGAGTTGCTCAAGAGCGAACTGGGGTGGCAGGACTACGGAGGCAAGCACCATGAGTCCATCTACACGCGGTTCTTCCAGGGCGTGATCCTGCCTCAGAAGTTCGGCGTGGACAAGAGATATGGGCACTACTCCGACCTCATCAATGCTGGGCAACTGACACGCGACCAGGCCATGGATCTGCTCCGAGAACCTACGTATGACCCTACTCTGCAGGCTCAGGACAGGGTCTACGTGACCAAGAAGCTGGGTCTGAGCGATTCCCAGTACGAGGAGATCATGCAACAGCCAGTGCGGTCTTTCCGAGACTTCAGGAACTCATTCCAAAGGGTTCAAGCCATGCGAAGAGGGGTGAATGCGCTCAGAGGACGCGGGTGGTACGACCGCTAACTGTACTCGGCTGACACGTTGTGCCGTGTCGGTGCTTGTGAAAGGGGAGGACCTCCCGGCTTCGTGGACGGGGAGTCAATACACAGAGAGGACGAGCCTGGAATGACCGATAGCCCAGAAAACGACGGCGGGCTGACCACCCGGCTCGCGAAAGCTCTTCCTGGACTCTCCACATGCTGACTATCGTGGATGTAGGCCTAGGTAATGTGGCTTCCATTCGCAACATGCTCGTTCGACTGGGGCACACAACCTCACTTCGAGCGACGCCCGAAGGACTCACCGGCAGGGACCGATACATCCTTCCAGGAGTGGGATCCTACGACGAGGGCGTGCGCCGCCTGCGTACCAGTGGGTGGTACGACCACCTGCGCGCATTGCCGGAGACCACCCACATCTTGGGCATCTGTCTCGGGATGCAACTGCTGGGCACCGGAAGCCAAGAGGGGAAGGAGGCAGGCCTAGGCCGTATCCCAGCCCACTTCGAACGCTTCGACGTCGCGCCACTACGAGTTCCCCACATGGGATGGAACCTGGTGCATCCGGTCGGCGCCGACCCCATGTTTGATCTGGAACTGCCCGAATTGCGGTACTACTTCACCCACTCCTTTCGTGCTGTCTGCGACGACGAGTCCGTGGAGATCGCTCGTACTCACTACGGCATCCACTTCACCTCGGCCTATCGCCGAGGCAACACAAGGGGCGTGCAATTTCACCCGGAGAAGAGCCATCGCTTCGGGATGTCCCTGCTGGCTCGCTGGGCGGATCTGCCGTGCTGAGGAACCGCGTCATCCCGGTCCTGCTCGTGAAGGACCACGGGCTGGTGAAGACGACCAAGTTCGCCGATCCGAAGTACGTTGGGGACCCGATCAACGCGATCCGCATCTTCAACGAGAAGGAGGTCGACGAACTGGCGCTGCTCGACATCAGCGCGACGCCAGGCAACCGAGGCCCGAATTTCGACCTCGTCCAGGATGTCGCGTCGGAGTGCTTCATGCCCTTGGCCTACGGGGGTGGCATCCGTGGGCTCGAGGATGCCAAGCGACTCTTCGGCTTGGGCATCGAGAAGGTCATTCTGCGCTCGGCTGTCATGAGCAATATGGCCACCGCCAGCAAGATCGCGGAATACGCCGGCTCATCGTCAGTGGCCGTGTCCATCGACATCAAGAAGTCCCGATTCGGTCGCCAGCAGCTCTTCGCCCCCGGCACGCCCGTGCATGGCGACTCCGATTGGCCCGGGATCCTACATCGCGCGATCGATGCCGGCGCTGGAGAGGTCATTCTGAATGCTGTGGACCGCGACGGAACCATGGCGGGCATGGACATCGAGTTGATCGCGAGGGCAGCACGGGCAACCACGGTTCCCCTGGTAGCCGTCGGGGGGGTGGGATCCCTCGACGACATCAGTTCCGGTATCCGGGCCGGAGCCGATGCGATAGGTGCTGGTGCGTTCTTCGTTTACCACGGGCCACGCCGCGCCGTGCTGATCACGTACCCTAGGTACGGGGTACTTACGGCGTTGTTGGGGGCTGTCGAATGACTGAACGCGAATACCAGGTCTGCGCCTTCTGCGTGATGGACACGTCGGACCCGGACATCACGTTCGATACGAACGGCCGGTGCAATCACTGTCGAGACTTCGAGACCCTCCGCGGCACTGTCTGGTTTCCCGATGACGAGGGAGCACGACGGCTTGAGCGGATGATCGAGGAGGTGAAGGACGAGGGGAGGGGAAGGGACTACGACTGCGTACTTGGGCTCAGCGGCGGAATCGACAGCTCCTACCTTGCGCTCAAGGCGCACGAGTGGGGGCTTCACCCGCTGGTTGTCCACGTGGACGCCGGCTGGAACAGCGAGTTGGCTGTGCAGAACATTGAGCGTGTCATTAAGCATTGCGGGTACGAGTTGCACACCCACGTTGTCAACTGGGAGGACATGCGCGAACTGCAACTCTCCTACCTCCGCGCAGCAGTGGCGAACCAGGATGTCCCCCAGGACCACGCTTTCTTCGCCGGGTTGTATCACTTCGCCACGGAGAACAAGATCCGCTACGTCTTGAACGGCGGCAACGCCGCCACCGAGGGCGTCTTCCCGGAAGCCTGGCATGGTGCCGCCATGGACGCCAAGAACCTCAAGGCGATCCACAAGGCATACGGCACACAGCCCCTGACCGACTACCCGCTGATCAGTTTCAGCCAGTACTACTTCTGGTATCCGATTGCGAAGCGGATGACCCCGGTGCGCCCCCTCAACCTGATGCCATACTCCAAGGAACAGGCTGTGACAGAGCTCGAGAAGATTGGCTGGCGCTCCTACCCCCGCAAGCACGGCGAGTCGCTATTCACGAAGTTCTTTCAGAACTACTACTTGCCGACGAAGTTCGGCTACGACAAGCGCCGCCCTCACTTGTCGAGCCTGATCGCTTCAGGAGGCATCACCCGGGAACGGGCCCTGGAGTTGCTCGATGAGCCGCTCTACGAGGAGGAAGAACTGCGCAGAGACCGCCAATACCTCTGCCGCAAGCTTCGGATCAGTGACATGGAGTTTGAGGACCTCATGGGGCGCCCCATCCACCACTACACCGACTTCGCCAACTGGGACAGGAAGTACGCAAGGATGAAGGCTGCGCAGACCCGGATCAGCCGAGTGCTGGGACGCGATGTCTCAGTCTATCGATAAGGCTCCGCGATTGAGACTCCAAGCCCAAATGATGGCCAGCAGCAAGCCCCCGATCGAAGATCGTCTGCATCATACCATTCCGTGGACCCGTCGGGTGGTCTTTGTGGAGGCTGCTGGAACGAATGGCGAACGTACGCTGCTCCCCCCAGAGTCTGCCAGGGCCACGCCTCTCTTGGCAGATAGCCCTTGTCGGTAGCGCCAGTCCGGTCACTTGGTAGCGGAGTTCCGGGAACCTGGTAGCGCTCCTGGTTGTGCGGCCGCCCGGTCCCCGGGGCCTGCTATTCCCAGTAGCCGTCTGCGTTGCGGGCTTGTTGTCCGCGTTGTCGGCGCATGTCGACTTCGCCGAGGTTGATGCGGCGGGCGTTGTTGGCCAGCCGGTTGACGATGGAGTCGGCGGCGACTCGGTCGGGCAGGGCTTGGGCCCAGTAGTCCGGCCCGGACTGGCTGGCGATCGTGGTGGGAAGGCGGTGCTCGCGGTTTGCCAGGATCGCGAACAGGTCACTGGCCGCCTCGGGGTCGATGCCCACGGTTAGGAAATCGTCGAGGATGAGTAGGTCGGTCTCGGACAGTCTGGTGAGCAGGTCCTGGTGGGCGATTCCGTCGGTGCGGGCGATCACGAGTCTGCGGGCGAGGTCGTCCAGGCGCAGGTCGATGACGTCGTGCTCGCGGTGGCAGGCGGCGATCCCGATCGCGCAGACCAGGTAGGTCTTCCCGCCGCCGGTGGGTGAGGTGATCAGCAGGTTCGTCGACTCAGAGCGCCAGTCGTGCGCACCGTACCGCTTCATGCTTGTCGGGTTGATCCCTCGGCCTTCCCGATAGTCCAACTCGGCGATGGTGGCGGTGGGGATCGGGAACCCGGCGTGCCGGATGAGTTTGTCGATCCAGTATCCGGCAGGGCTGTCAGCACCGGCGCCTCCTCGGCGGTGAACCGCTCGTGGCGGGTGCTGCCATCAGCGCGGCGGATGTCGTGGTTGATCTCGTGCACCCGCTCGGCTATCGCGTCGTTGAGCTCGACCAACGTGGTCCACACGTCCTCGGCCAGATAGCCGATCACCCGCTTGTTGACCGTGTTCACCGCCGATTCGACCGAGGCCTTGTCGCGAGGTTTCCGGACTCGGGTGGGCACGATCGCGGTGCCGTAGTGGTCGGCCATCTGCTGATACCGGTCGGTCACGAACCGGGCCGGTTCCCCGCGGGTCTTGCGGTGCGTAGCGGTCAGCGCGTTGTCCGGCACCACCAGCTGAGGCGCGCCGTCGAACGCGGTGAACGCCCCGATATGACCGGCGATCCACGTGTCCATGCCCATCGTGGTGAACCCCTGGCAATAGACCATCCCGGAGAACGGCAGCACCGCCACGAACAGGTAGGTCTTGATCGCCTCACCGCTGACCGCATCCACGATCGGCAGGGTGTCCCCGGCCCAGTCCACGAACATCGCCCGACCCGGCTCGTGATGCAACGTCGCGACCAGATCGTTGCGCACCGCGTACTCCCCGAACAGATGGCAGTACTGCGAATACCCGTACTTGCGGCCACTGGCCTGCGACCCCAGGTAGACCCGCCAGGCCTGCAACACCGTGAAATGCGGGTTCGCCCTCATCGACCTCACCACCGCCGCGAAGTCCGGAACGTCGTACCTGTCGCTCAATCTTGACCGCCCGTCGGGGAACAAACCCCTGATGTCGGTGTCCGACATCAGGGCCAGCCCCGTCCCAGTGATCCCCTTCTCGGCAATCACCTTCCGGGCGGCGGCCACGTCCCGGTGGGAACACCCCACCGCAGCCACCACCTCCCGATAACTGCGGCCCTGCAACACCAGCGTCATGATCGCCCGGTAGTCCGCCATCCCTTGCCTCCTGTCAACAAAAAGCGGCGGCGCCCAACGCGCCGCCGCCCAGACAGCAGACCACAGCCCGAAACCGGTGCTACCAAATAGACGGACTGGCGCTACCAAGAAGGCCTATTCGCCATCTCTGGTCTTAGTTGGCAGAGCCAGGCAAACACGCTTCGCTGCCTCACCGGGGGACTCTCCTCAACGGGTCTGCAGACCGTCGGCCGCTCGCACGACCGTCATGGCGCACGCGGGGCGGCGAGTGTTCCGCCGTTGCTGGCGTGCTGGGAGACTCAAGTAGTCGACGTCTGGCACGGGCATCAGCGCGCACTTCAACACCTCGCTTGTTTGGGAGACCTGTCTGCAGTGCAGTGCAGCCCCTTAGACTCTCCCTATGGATCGATTCAACGCGCTCAGTTCGGAGAGCCAGGCACACGACCTGAGGAACCCACACACGGACATCACCGTTGGTGCGGCATCTGACGTCGACTCATGAGCACAGGCAGCCTAATTCAGAAGTACACATGGTCAGCCGAATCCGAGCTACGCAATGAACTGACTGCTGTGTACGAACCAGTACAGCCTTTCATACTGCTCGCGATGACCCGAAGGCTTCAGAATGCGATCCTCATCGATGCGGGGGCGAACATTGGCTTCTACACGGTCGTCATAGGCAGCGAGCCGATGATCACTGAGGTGATCGCGTTTGAGCCGATGCCCAGGGCAGCGTCAGCGGTTAGGTGGAATGTGCAAGCCAATCTTGCCGCCAAGTCGGTAGCGGTTCACGAATTGGCACTGTCCGCCGAGCCTGGCCAACTCCAATTCGCGGTCCGCAGTCCTCTGGCAGGCGACAACGGAGCCCTGCAGGACACGATTCTCGACAGCAAGGACTTCGAGGTTCAGGGGGTTCGCTGCGAACGACTGGACGACCTGCTTCCGGCTAGCGGTAGAGAGGTCGTCATAAAGGTCGACGTTGAGGGCCACGAACTGAGCCTCCTCAAGGGGGCCGCAAGAACGCTGGTGGAGAACCGCGGTTTCCTGCAGATCGAGATGCACGAGTCGCCCGCGAACGAAGAGAAGATCGCTCTGCTGAATGGATTGGGTTGGTATCAACTGGCTCGGGTGAGGTCTGACTGCTACTTCTCAAACATCCCTGAGTACACGCAGAATGACTCTTTCAAAGCGGAGATCCTGGAAGATGCCATGGGACTCATGGTTGACGCGTCAAAGGGCAGTTGGCGCGAATCTCGGAGGCGCATAGGGCCGGGAGTGTACATCCACATAACTCGGAAGAGGGTAGACGCGGTCAAGAGACTGCTTAGAAGGTGATCGCCCGAACCCTGTGAGACTTCGCCCAGGGCTGACTTGGCTCCCACGAGCACCTGACCCTGCTCAGGCCATTCAGTTCAGTCTCCGCTTCGAGAACAACGCCCACAAACCACAGGCGACAAGAGTCAGGGACGCAAGGGCCGCGAGTGGAAAGTGCAAACGCGCTGCTAAGAGAATGGTGACTGTACCGATCGCCAGCGAGATTGCGCACGAACTCCTCCTGAGCAACGACACTAGGCCGACTCCCGACAGCCGCAGGGTCCACACCAGATAGCCGCCCGCAGACAACGTGCCCACGACCGAGTACAAGACGAATCCGGTCAAGGCATAGTCGTTCACCCCACCCAGAGCAATGGCCGAGAAGCGCGCCACCGTATCGATGGTCGCCCAGATCAGGATCCTGCCTAGCCGGCGTTTCACGACTGGGATCGAACTAAGGGCCGAGGATACGAAACTCACCGCCAGATAGGGGCTCAGTATCGCTGCGATTTGCCCAGCCTGCCTCCAATCAGCACCGAACATGGCCGTGAACAGTTCAGGCCCAAGCACAAGTATGGGGAGAAACAGCGGCAGGGCCACGGAAGAGAGCCGGCGTGCATATTCCTCCACCGCGGTGGGCCGAATTCCGGCACCTCGGTCGGCCTCAGCGAGCCGCGGGAAGAGAATCGCCGCGACAGCCTGGCCGACAAGGGCGGCCGGTACCGACAGCGTCTGCAACGCGAACGCAAAGGATCCGGCAGTATCCAGTCCGTACTGTCGCGCGACCCACGGGGTGAGCGCCGACGTTCCCAGGAGGTTCATAACCGTCGTCGGCAACTGCCACCGGGGCATATCGGTCCAGCGGGCTGCCGCCTGCCGCAGCCGGCTCAACCCTGGTGGACGTCCAAGGCGAGCTCCCCCGCTCAGGACGCCCACATTCACGAAGCGGCCCACCAGATAGCCCGTGCTGAGACCGGGCGCGCCCACTCCCAGCCAGCCAAGTCCGATCTGTATTCCGGCCTGAACAGTTGCACTGCTGCCGGTTGCCCACGCGACCCTGTGGAACGCCGACAGCCTGGATTGCCGGAACTGCAGCGTCCCCCACACGGCGATCGCCGAGGCCATGAGAGGGACGAAGAGCACCTGCTGCCAGTCGGGCCGCCATCCCAGCACCTCAGCGCCCAAGATGACTCCAGCAGCCAGAACCACGGTGATGAGCAACGCCGAGAAGGAAGCAAGACCCATGCAAAGCCACGCGACCACGCGGCTTTCCTCATCATCATCAGCCAAGGGAATCGCTGTCGGATACGAGAAGGCGATGATTGCGCCCAACACGGTGGCAATCGCCAGGATGCTCGCATACTGACCGAACTCTTCGGGGGTGTATAGGCGGGCAAGCAGCAGGGAGGCAGCGAACTGGAGCCCCTGCGAGAACACAGTGCCCGAGACAAGATAACCCAGACTACGTCGGCCGGAGGGCTTGGCGTCGCCCGCGTCACTCGACATAGTTACAACTGCTGACCATCGGGCATGATCACGAGGTGGCCTCTTTGTAGATCTCTAACATCCGAGCAGCGAATGCATCCGGGCCGAACCGCGCGCGACAGGCTTCCCGTATTCGTTCCGGGTCGAACTCGGCTCTCCGCCGGTACATCTCCGAGAGCCCGTCTGCAAATGCACCTACATCGCCAACGTGAGTCAATAGGCCTACATCAGGCGTGACGATGTCCAGCGGCCCGCTGGATGCCGTGGCAAGGACTGGTAAGCCGATGGCCATGGCCTCGATGAGGACGACACCGAATGACTCGCTATTGCTGGGATGGGCAAACAGATCGGCCGACTGCATCAACTCGACGACTTGGTCCCGACTCAGGTAACCCGTGAGACGCACGCGATCCGCAAGTCCCAGTGAGTTGGCAAGACGGGCGAGCTCGCGGGACTTAGGTCCTTCTCCGCCGATCAGGAGCTGGGAGTCCGAGGGGATTTCGGCGGCAACGAACGCCTCGAGCAACAGCGAATAGTTCTTGCTGGAGATCAGGTTACCCAGCCCCACAATTGTGAAGCCCGCCTCCGTGCCCTTGAACGGTGTAGCCAGAAGCTTGGAATCCGCTACGTTGGGGACGACCACCACGGTGGTAACCTCGCCAAGGACTCCACGGAGAGTGTCGGCCATCTGATTGCTCACCGCTATCGCCGTACGAGCGCCGGCGGCGGCTTCCAGCAAGATTTCACGGTCGGCCCAGGCACTTGATGGGTCGGCGACGTACGTCCCGGTGTGCTCGGTGATCACGTATGGGACAGCAAAGTCATCCGCCAACCGCCGGGCGACCTGTCCACCGGCTCTCATATTGTGCCCATGAATGATGTCAGGGAGCCCGTGTGCGGCAACGTACTCCGCGAACAGCGGCTTGAGTCGCCTGTAGTTGCGTTCAGCTGAGACTGCAGAGGATTCCCAGCGAGCGGGGAGATAGACTCTGCGATGGCTTCGGAATACGGGAATCCCGTTGACCTGGTCATGTCGTTGATAGGGGAAACGGCGTCCGAGATAGCGTGTTGTAATCACACCCGCGCTAAGCACGCCAACTTGCATCCCGGCCGCCTGGAGGGCCTCAGCCTGATGCTGCTCGAAGATGCAGTCAAGGGGTCTTCGGCACATCGGGTAGATCCCGGTCGGGATGATCAGAACGTGCATCAGGCCAGTCGCCGATCCACAGGGGCGTGGGCGATTCCCGGCTTGTCCCAGGGTACGCCCGAACCAGTGTCGTGTGGGATGACACCCAACAGCACCGTTGCGGCAAGCAAGGCCGCGTAGGGTGGCGACTCCAGCACCCCGCTCGATGTGACCCCGTAGATGAGAAGAGCTACACCCAGAGTCGCCCGGGCGAGCGAGGCCTCGCGACCCATCCTCTGCGCGGATCGGGTGACGAGGGCCCAACTGATGATGAGCGAAACGAGGTACACAAGGAAGACGCCGGCCACGACCAGCCCCAACTCTGCGGCCAGTTGGACTACCACGTTGTGGAAGTTGAGAGGGATCGCTCCGGAGTCGATCAACGCCCGCTCGGTCCCGAGTCCGCGGCCAAACCCGCCGGTGCCAAGCGCAACCGAGAAGCCCTCCGAGATGAGTTCTAGGCGCTGGGCATCACTACCCCCGGCACGCAGCGCCATGAGAAAGGAACCGCCCCACAGAGCCGCCGCGGCAATCGCCGCCCAAACGGCGATCAGCACCAAAGGCACCCTGAAGGGGTTCCGCATGGGAGGCAGCAGCCGGTCAAGGAGGTGCATCGCCAGAAGGGCGGCCAGTCCGAGTCGGAATGCTCGTGCGTCATCCAACGCCGTCAGTGAGACGACGATAGCCAGAAGAAGTAGCCCCCACCCAAGTACAAGCTCGAGTGGCCGGAACTGAACGCCAAAGGCGCCCCTCGTAATGAACACCGCAGTTGCGAGCAACAGGTAGCCCCCAAGGTCATTCGGATTCCCCAACGATCCCCACGCAACGCTCCCCACCGCTTGTTCGATATCAACCAGGTTCCACTGTGCAACGTACTCAGCCCCAAACGCGAGCGAGAGGTGCCTACCGGTGGCTACCTCCCAAGTGGCGACGATCACCTGCAGCGCACCCGACATCAGGACGCCAAGAGCGAACGACCTAAGTGCCGCCCTGTCTCCTCTGACGACCAGAATGAGGGCTATCGCCGTCAACAGGGCCAATCCAATGATGACGAGCTTCTTCAGCCCGTACGCGAGATCTGGTGCCCACAGCAGGGTGACGGCCGCGTACGCCATGACAGCTACGAAGCCTTGGAGCATGACCTTGGAGGACCTGGGCAGCGTCGTTCCTAGAGGGTGAAAGACTAGCCATACCAGCGCACCCAAAGTGACCAATCGAACGATCGTTACCTGATCTGGGTAGTTGGGGATCAGGGCACTCGGAGTCAAGCCACCAGTCAGCGGCAGAGAGAATCCGAGTAACCACGCCAACTTGCGAGCCGTTGCCTGGTCCCTTGACTGGCCCGGAATCGAGTCTCGCCGTGAAGTGGCTTGATTCATCCGCGGCTACTTCGAACTCTGAGTCGGCCGACGACTGAGTCCGATTGCGATGCCCCCCGAGCGGTTGGGGTCAAGTAGGTGGCGACCGTCCAGAAGAACGTTCGCTCCGGGGAACTGGTCGACCGCCAGTGTCCGGTACTCAACATGATCCGCCTGGACGATGACAGCATCAATCCGATCACCCATGCGATAGGCGGTCCAGCCGAATGCTGCCAATTCCTCATCTGTGAAGAAGGGATCGTGGACACAGACGGTAGCGCCCCGCTCTCGTAGTACGGCCAAGAGGGAGAAGATGCCGGAGAACGCTGTCTCCTTGACTCCACCCCGGTAGGACGCACCCAGCACCGCGACCTTGGCTCCGCGCAGGTCTCCGTACTCTTCCTCCAGCCGCTGCACCACATACTCAGGCATCCCCGCGTTTGTCTCCCGAGCAGCCCGCACGATCGTGGCGTCGGGGTCGTTGCTCAGATACAGCCGCGGATACACGGGAATGCAGTGTCCACCAACCGCGATCCCAGGCTGGTGGATATGACTGAAGGGCTGGGAGTTGCAGGCCTCAATGACCTTGTAGACGTCGATGCCCGCCTTGTCAGCGAACTTCGCGAACTGGTTCGCAAGACCGATGTTCACGTCGCGGTAGGTGGTCTCGGCAAGTTTGGCCATTTCGGCTGCCTCGCTAGACCCCATCGCCCAGACGCCGTTCGGGCGCTCCAGGTCCAAGCGTTCGTCGAACTCCAGCACTGACTCGTAGAACTCGATGCCGGCGGCCTCACTCTCCTCGTTGATGCCCCCGACGAGTTTCGGGTACTTCCTGAGGTCAGCAAAGACCCGACCGGTGAACACCCGTTCCGGCGAGAAGACGAGGTGGAAGTCCTGGCCGGCGACTAGCCCAGAGCCTTCAAGCAGGGGGGCGTAGCGATCGCGAGTCGTTCCCACAGGCAGGGTCGTCTCGTAGGACACCAATGTGCCGGGCTGCAGGCCTGCAGCCACATCTCTGGTCGCTGAGTCCATCCACGCGTAGTCGGGCTGCCCCTCGTCGTCGACGAACAGCGGAACGACGAGGACGACTGCGTTCGCCCCCTTCACGGCGGCCGTCGTGTCGGTCGAGGCGATCAGCCTCCCCGCCACGACCTCGGCCTTGAGCTTCTGGGCGAGCATAGCCTCGCCAGGGAAGGGCTCCACACCGGAGTTGACCAAGTCCACGGTGGCTGGGTTGATGTCGGCCCCTGTGACCTTGTGACCCCGCGATGCGTATTGCACGGCAAGTGGAAGTCCGATCTTTCCCAGACCGACGACAGCGATGTTCATACGGAGACCTTCAAGGGATCGATGGACACTGATGAGCCTGTACGGGCCGAACGCGCCACTGCGTTGGCGACGTCCACTGTTGAGGCCGCTTGCGACAGGGTCACGATGTCGGCGTCGAGTCCCAGCACGGCATCACGGAAGTTCTCATGCTCGACGCGCAGTGGTTCGGGCTTCGGGAAGGCGAAGCGGGTCACGTCTCCCTCTCGAACACCGCGGAAGCGGGCGAGTCCAGGATCCGTTGGCACGACGCCGTTACGGAAGAAGGTCAAGTCGGCTGTGATCGTGTCCGCGACGAACGCGCCCTCCTCACCGGTGATCGTGGTCACTCGCTCCTTGAGCGGTGAGAGCCAGTTCACGAGGTGGTTCGTGACCGTGCCGTCAGCAAGTTGGCCAGTGACGGCGACCAGATCCTCGTGAGGCCGGCCCGAACGATGCGCGGTCTTGGCGGAGACCTGAGCGAATTCCTGCTGCGCAACCCATGCAGTCAGGTCGATGTCGTGCGTCGCAAGATCCAGGATCACACCCACATCTGCGATCCGACCCGGGAACGGTCCTTGGCGCCGAGTGCTGATCTGGTAGATCTCGCCGAGGTCGCCGTTGGCGATCCGAGCACGGGCTTGTTGTAGCGCCGCGTTGTAGCGCTCAATGTGGCCAACTGCGCCGACGAGGCCTGCCTCGTCAAAGGTCTTCTGCACCAAATGAGCGGTCTCAACATCGACCGTGACCGGCTTCTCGATCAGTGCGTGAACCCCGGCGGCGGCCAGTTCCAGCGCGAGGTCGCGGTGGTAGGCGGTCGGGGCCGCCACAACGCAGTAATCAACGTTCTGGTCGAGCAGTTCGGCGACGGACTCGAACTGCCGGAGGTTCGGCAGAGTACGCGGAGGTTGGGCCACTGGGTCCACGACCCCGACCAGTTCCACGCCGTCGAGAGAGGAGAGTACCCGGGCGTGGTTGACGCCCATCATCCCCATACCGATCAAGCCAGCACGCAACTGCGACATCATCCACCTGCCTTGGCAACGGCATTGACGGCCAGGGCAATCGTCTCTAGGTCGTCTTCAGAAAGAGCCGGATGCACGGGGAGCGAGATGACTTCCCTCGCTGCCCGTGCCGTCTCCGGCAGGTCGATGGTCAAGCCGAACGACGGCAACTCGTGAACAGGCGTTGGGTAGTACACACCGCAGCCGACACCCTTCTCAAGCAGCGCGGCCGCGAAGGCACCCTGGTCGTGCCCGGGGACGCGGATCGTGTACTGGTGGAACACGTGCGTGGCACCCGGCGCAATCGTGGGTGTCACCACGTTGTCCAGCGCCGAGGTCAGGTAGGCGGCGTTTGCCTGGCGTTGCGCCGTCCACCCGGCGAGCTTGCCCAACTGCACACGGCCGATCGCGGCATGCACGTCGCTCATGCGGGTGTTGAAGCCCACGACCTCGTTGCGATACCGCTGCTCCATCCCTTGGTTCCGGAGGAGCCGGACTTTGCGTGCGGTCTCCGCATCAGACGTCGTGACCATTCCGCCTTCGCCTGAGGTCATGTTCTTCGTCGGGTAGAAGGAGAACGCCGCGGCATCACCGAATGCGCCGACCGGAGTTCCCCACAGGGTGGCCGCATGGGCTTGGGCCGCGTCCTCGACCACCTGCAACCCGTGCTGACGGGCGATCGGCAGGATGCGGTCCATGGCCGCCGGATGCCCGTATAGGTGGACCGGCATGATCGCCCGGGTCCGGGCAGTGACGACTTGAGCGATCGCCTCGGGACTGATGCAGAACGACTCGGGTTCGATGTCGGCGAAGACGGGTGTGGCTCCCGTCAGAGCGACCGCATTGGCAGTCGCCGCGAACGTGAAGGACGGAACGATCACCTCGTCACCGGCGCCGACCCCGAGGGCCAGCAGTGCCATGTGCAGCGCGGATGTGCCCGAATTGACGGCGATGCACTCCCGCCCGGCGACCCATTCCGAGAATTCGGTCTCGAAGGCGGCCACCTGCGGGCCCTGAGCAAGCCCACACGACCTGAGGACCGCGTCGACTGCGGTCCTCTCTTCTTCGCCCACCAGCGGCTTGGCCGCGGGAATCTCCCCCGTCATTGAATCTCCTCGAGAGTCTCGTTGTCTCTGGTCCGGTACTTGACGCCGGTTTGCGGGCAGAGCCACTCGTCGCCAGAGTCGTCGATCAGCCGCAAGCGAACCCCAACCTGTCCGACCCATCCGATACGGCGGGCCGGGGTGCCTGCCACGAGCGCGAAGTCGGGGACATCTTTGGTCACGGTGGAACCGGCGGCGATCATGGCCCAGCGCCCGATCGTTACCGGGGCGACGCAGACGGCCCGCGCACCGATGGATGCGCCTTCGAGAACGGTGACGCCTACCGGTTGCCAGTCGTGGCCGTCCTTGCGGGTGCCGTCCGGGTTCACAGCGCGGGGATAGAGGTCATTGGTGAGTACGGCGGCTGGACCGATGAAGACGCCTTCTCCAAGTTCAGCCGGCTCGTACACCATTGCGTAGTTCTGGATCTTGCTGTTGGCGCCGATGCGAACACCCGCCCCGATGTAGGCGCCGCGACCGACGATGCAGTTCTCACCGAGAACGGCGTCTTCGCGCACTTGGGCGAGGTGCCATACCTGAGAGCCCGCGCCAACGACCGCGTCTACTGAGACATCCGCGGTGAGTGCAATTTGCCGCGTCAATTGACCTCCCCGTCGAGGCTTCGCACATGGATGCAAGTTCAGGATACCTCTCGCTGCTTTCTCCTGCTCGACGCCGTACGGGTCCGGAGGAGTGCGCAGCACCAGAAGCAGAGTCCGAGTCGGGTCGTTGAGTACTCAAGAGCCCAAGAGAGACGCCATGTTCTTAGCAGCAGCGACGTTCGTTCTATGACCACTGGCCCTTGACCTGACGTCCAGGTACCGCGCGGGGATTCCCAGTAGGTACAGATCCCCAACCAGATCAAGGAGTTTGTGCGCGACCAATTCGTGCTGCATCCTTGCGCCAGTCAGGAATCCATCGCTACCCACAATAAGCGCCGTGGATCGGTCAAGTCCCCGCGCGAGCCCAAGGGGGTTGAGCGACTCCAACTGGTCGGCTCGCAGAAACGTCCTCGCACAACCGATCCGATCCACGTACTGCAGTCCAACATCCTCAACGACGTACGTGAGCGAGTAGGGCCACAGGTGCTTCGACGAGTACTCGTAACTCCACCTCCCATTCCCAGAAACGATACTCACGGAAACTGGACCGTCCTCATACTGCACGCCCCCGGTAGCGCATGCGATTTCCCGCGAACCGATCGATTCCACCCCCGCCTCATGCATGGCTTGGACGAAGTCATTGGCCGACCCGTCCATGGCAGGGATTTCGCCACCACTCACCTGCACTTCGGCGTCAGTAACCCCCAATCCACTCAGAGCACTCATGAGATGCTCCACAGTCCGGATGCCTCCCAGGGTGGTAGACCGGTCGGTGTCCGTCACGTTATGGACATCAGCTACCCAGCGATCGCCAGTGTCCAAGTCCACGAACTCGACGGCCTTGCCCGAGGGCTGGATGACGACTTGAACGGGGTCACCAGAGTGCAGACCCCTTCCGCTGAAGGAAACCGGGGCTTTCAGTGTCCGGCGCTCGATCGTGATCGCCTCATGTCCGCGAGGTTCATCGCTATCAGTCACGCTTGGGTCTGTCATTCGCTCACCTTGCGCGCTGGGGAACCGAACACCGTCACTCCATCCGGAACGTCCTGAAGAACCGTCGAACCGAGTCCTACAACTGCATCTGCACCAACCGAGACCTTCTGCATGACCGTGGCGTTTGGGGATATCCAGGCCCGCTGACCAATGCGGACCCCTCCACTGAGGGTAGCCGCTGCACACACGAAGGCGCCTTCCTGGACCGTACAGTTGTGCGCGATGTGGACGAGGTTATCGGTCTTCACATGACTCTCGATGACAGTGTCATCAAGCGTCCCCCTGTCGATGCAGGCGTTGGCTCCGATCTCCACGAGACTGCCGATCCGCACACCGCCGGAATGCGGCATCGGAACCGGCGTGCCATCGTGATCGCGCTCGTAGCCGAATCCCGTGTGACCGATGACGGTTCCAGGGCCGATGATCGTCCTGTCTCCCACGACGGTTCCCGGCAGCAGAACGGCGTTCGCCCCGATCAGGCAGGACTCACCGATCACCACCTCGGCGGCGACATACGCACCAGGCTGGATAGCGGTTCCAGGACCGATTTCCGCCGTGGGATCAACCGACGCGGAAGGAGAGACGCCCGGTTCGACCACCGTGCCGAAGAAACGTCCCACGGTCCGGGCGAACTCAAGGCGCGGCTTGGCCACCGCGATCAGTCCTTCGCGGCTTCTAAGCTCCTGAGACTGCAAGATCTCTGGGCGAACCAGTACAAGACTGCAGGGACTTTGCCGGATGGATGACACATGCTGAGAAGAAGTGCCCACGCTGAAGGACACACACCCGGGCCGTCCGGGCGAAAGAGCTGCCGGGCCGCCAATCTCGAGTTCGTCGACTGCCGTGTGGCCGAGTGCCCTGTCCGCGAGAAAGGACAGGACTTGAGCCGCAGTCACACGTTGCGCTGGCTCTTGTAGAGTGTCGCCCAGGGCATCCATGCGCGAATGCTAACCGTGCTCCTGTCGTTCTGGATCATCGGGCACCACGATGGCTCTGCAAATCCCTGGGGGAGGCAACAATGTCGAAACTGCAACAGGCGTTCACCGACGCACTTGGTCTTGATGGGGATGCCACGGACTGGGGGAACCTCAAGTACCGGGGAATCCCTGAGTGGGACTCCGTTGCTCATATGCAGTTGGTGGCTGAGATCGAGGACGCGTTTGACATCATGCTGGAGACCGATGATGTCATCGGCATGAGTTCGTTCACGGTGGCACGCGAGATACTCGCAAAGTACGGCGTGGATGATGCCTGACGGGCGCTCGGTCACTCTCACCGGACACGTGGCCGTAGTCACGGGGGCCAGCCGAGGGATAGGAGCGGCATCTGCCCGGGTTCTGGCAACCGCCGGCGCTGAGTTGATCCTGCTTGGCCGAGAGGACGGAGCCGATCTTCAGGCGGTCCGCGAGGAGTTGATCACGGTAACCTCCGTGGTGGCCTGGGCCTGCGATTCCTCCAAACCTGAGGAGATCCGAGAGACCTACCGTCGAATCCGCTCTGATTTCGGCCGCCTCGACGTCCTGGTGAACAACGCCGGCGCCATGACTGGGGCCTTCATCGGCACGATCACGGAGGATCTGATTGACCAGACACTCGCGGTCAACACCTCGGGACCTATTCTCCACCTGCAAGCAGCTTCGCGGCTGATGCGTAAGTCAGGCGGTTCGATCGTGAACATGACCTCGATCATCGGTCGCAAGGGCAACCCCGGCCAGGTGGTGTACGCCGCGTCCAAGGCCGCAGTGATCGGCATGACCTTGTCAGCGGCCAAGGAGTTGGCGTCAAAGGGCATTCGGGTCAACGCGATCGCGCCGGGCTTCATCGATACGGATATGACCAGCGCACTGCCGCCGGACAACAGAGAGCGAACGCTTGCTTCAATCGGCCTCGGGCGTGCGGGCACGCCTGAGGACGTTGCGAAGGTAGTGCTGTTTCTGGCAAGCGACATGTCGGCCTACGTGACCGGTCAGGTGATCGGTGTCGACGGTGGGATGCTGATCTGAGCATGTTGTTGTCTGTACGGCCGGGATCGGACGTGGTTCTGGTGGATGCGGCCACGGGTGCGACCGTCACGGTCGAGCAGATAGTCGCTCGTGCCGCCGAGTTGTCCGGTGCCGCGACCGTGCGCGGGCTGTCCTTCCTGGTTGGCAGAAACACGATCGAAAACGTGCGGGACTTCCTGGCTCTACTGGAGGCCGGTATCCCGGTCGCGCTGCTGGACCCGGCGGTAGATGGCGATGTGATGGGCTCGTTGACGGACGCCTACCGGCCGGACCTAGTGATCGGTGCGGAGGGTCCCGAGGGATATGCCGAGGTGCTGCCCGGGGTGCGGCGGTCGGGTTCACCTGGGCCAGTGCCTCATCCGGAGTTGGCGGTGTTGCTAACTACCTCGGGCAGCACGGGCAGCCCGAAGTTCGTGCGGTTGTCTGCGGGCAATGTGCGGGCCAATGCCGAGCAGATCTCCGCGTCGCTGGGGCTTTCCGGGTCGGATCGTGGGGTGACGGCCTTGCCGATGTTCTATTCCTTCGGCATGTCGGTGATCACCTCGCACGCAGTGGCTGGCTCTTCGGTGCTGGTCACCGACCGTGGCCTGCTGGATGCCCAGTTCTGGGACGACCTGCGCACGCACACGGTAAGCCTGTTGCCTGGAGTGCCGCAGTCATTTGCGATGCTGAAACGGCTAGGGTTCGCCGAACGAAAACTGCCTCGGTTGCGGGCGCTGTTGCAGGCCGGCGGACGCCTCCCAGTGGATCTTGTCGACGAGTTCGATGCGGTGATGAAAGCGCGGGGCGGGGCCCTGTACGTGATGTACGGGCAGACCGAGGCAGCTCCGCGAATCGCGTGCCTGCCGCCGGAACGGCTGCCAGAGAAGCGAGGTTCGGCCGGTGTGGCCCTTGTCGGCGGCCGACTGGTGGCTGTACGCGGAGATGAGGAGCTTGCTGCCGGTGAGGTCGGCGAGATCGTGTACTCGGGGCCGAACGTGATGATGGGATACGCCACCAGCCGTGCTGACCTCGCGCTGGGCGACGTTCAGGGGACGGCTCTTCGTACCGGTGACCTGGGATACGTGGATGCCGACGGTTTCCTGTTCCTGACCGGGCGGACCAAGCGGATCGCGAAACTGGCCGGGGAACGGGTGTCGCTGGACGAGATCGAGGGGCTGGCCACGGACCTAGGTCCGGTCGCCGCGGTGGACGCCGGTGAGCGGGGGGTGGTGGTGTTCACCACCGAAACCGATGAGTCGACCCGGGCGCAAGCCCGCCGTGGGCTGGCCCGAAAACTGCGGGTGGCGGTACGACTGATCGGTGTCGAGTTCGTCGACGCGCTGCCAACGCTGGCCAATGGGAAAGTGGACTACCCGGAACTGACGCGCCTGACCAAGGAGCAGACATGATGCAGGAACTCTTCGATCGGCCGGCGTTCTCGATCCCGCAGCCAGAGAAGGAGGCGTTGCTGCTGGCGGGGTTGAACGACCTCTTCGCACATCACCGTGCCGCCTGCCAGCCGTATGCAGCGATCCTGAATGCTATCGGCCACACCGGCCCTGTGGACAGCCTGACGGACCTGCCGTACCTTCCCGTGTCACTGTTCAAGACTCACTACTTGGCCAGCGTCGCGGAGCAGGAGGTCTTCAAGCTCATGACCTCGTCGGGCACCACCGGTCAGGCGGTCAGCCGGGTTGTTCTGGACCGGCACACCGCAGATCTGCAGAGCAAGGCGCTGACCACGATCATGGCGAAGGTACTGGGCAACCAGCGTCTTCCGATGATCATCATCGACAGCCCGAACGTGGTGCGCGACCGGTCCACGTTCAGCGCCCGCGGCGCCGGGGTCCTGGGCATGATGCCGTATGGGCGGCGCCACTTCTACGCACTCGACGACCAGATGCGACTCGACACCGATGGTCTGGCGGCGTTCCTCGAGGGTCATGGGGGTCAGCCGGTACTGCTGTTCGGGTTCACATTCATGGTGTGGAAGTACTTCGTGCGCCCCGTCCAGGAAAGCGGCCTGGACATCGACCTGTCGGGCGGCATCCTGATCCACTCCGGGGGGTGGAAGAAGCTGCAGGAGGAGGCGGTCGGCAACACTGAGTTCAAGGCCACTGTCCGCGAGGTCACGGGCCTAGAGCGGATACACAACTTCTATGGCATGGTCGAGCAGGTCGGCAGCGTCTTCCTGGAGGGCGACGACGGTTTCCTGTACCCGCCGAACTTCGCCGATGTCATCATCCGTGATCCGCGCACATGGCAACCTTCACCGGTCGGCACACCCGGCGTGGTCGAGGTGCTCAGTGTGCTTCCCCGCAGCTACCCGGGGCATGTATTGCTCACAGAGGACCTAGGGGTGGTGCACGGCATCGGTGATCCTGCCGACGGATGGTCAGGCAAGCAGTTGGAGATCCTGGGCCGGGTGCCACGCAGTGAGCTGCGCGGCTGCAGCGACACCCACGCGTACGACCGGCCAGCCGCATGACCGCCGAGCAGGCGGAAGTGCCCATGCTGCAGGTGCTCGGCGGTGGGCCCTTGCTGCCGGCTCGAGACCTAGTCGACGAGATGAGCCGCTGCCGGCCAGTTGTCCCGTTCGACGATGAACGTATGGATTTCCTGGCCGACTTCGCCCGGCGGCTGGGCAAGCGTGCCGGCGGCGATGGCGGAGCCCAAGCACTGGCATTCTGGCTTCGCAGGGCTGAGCTTATCCGGATGCGCGAGGAGTTCGCGTCCATGGACGACCCGGGATTGCGCATGATGCCGCGCGGTACCGTGCTGCACTTCCCGCCGGCCAACGTCGACTCCATCTTCGTGTACTCCATGGCCATGGCAATGCTGACGGGCAATCGCAACGTAGTGCGCATGTCCTCGCGTGTGCTCTCCCAGCCCAGTCCGATCCTCGACAGCGTCCTGGAGACCCTTGCCGACCATCCGGACGTGGCTCGGGTCACCGCACTGATCACCTACGGCCACGACGACACCGTGACCAGCCAGCTATCCGCCAGTTGTGACGTGCGGGTGATCTGGGGTGGGGACGCCACCGTCGACTCGATCCGGCGTTGGCCGCTGCCACCGAGCGGGCGCGATCTCACGTTCCCGGACCGCTTCTCGATGGCCGCGATCAGCGTGGAGGCGTTCCAGGGCTTGGACGACGGGGAACGCGACGGCTTGGTCGAACGCTTCTACAACGACACGTTCTGGTTCGACCAGATGGGCTGCTCTTCTCCGCGCACGATGCTGTGGGTGGGCGGCGGTGACTTTGAAGCGGCCGCAAGCGACTTCCATGAGCGACTGGCCTCTATCGCTGAGCGCAAGGGTTACGACCCCGACGCAGCCCTGGCAGTGGCCAAACTCGCCTACTCGTACCGGGCGATCATGGACACCAGCGTGAGCCAATACCGCAGGTACGGCAACGCCGACACCGTCCTGAACTCCGACGGGTTCATCGCCGCGCGGGGTGAGTTTTGCGGCGGAGGGGTGCTGTACCAGACTCATTTAGAACGCCTGACGGACATCGCCGCGCACATCACCCGCACCGATCAGACCCTGACGGTATTCGGTCTCGAACGTGCACAGATCGATGAACTTGTGACAGCGCTTGTCGGCGCTGGCATCGACCGCATCGTGCCGGTGGGAAAGGCACTGGACTTCAGCCGGTATTGGGATGGATACGACCTCCTGCGCGAGTTCACCCGGTTGGTATCGGTCGGGGTCTAATGCGACGCGCAACACCAGTTTGAGTTCACGAGCCTGGAAGACGTCTAAGCATCTCGGCCAGGGCAGTTGGACCTGAGGGCTGCTGAACTGTCACCGACTCCCCGTCCTTCGACTTGATGAGGATGGAACCCCTAAGCCCTCCTGCCTCCTCCAATACGTACACGATGGGTTCTTCTTCGCTCCAGTCAACAAGAACGGGCCGCGAGAACCTCTTCACCAGTTCGTACGTGGTGTGGGCGACGACCTCTGCGGTCTGTGCTGCCAGAAGAACTACCAGCAGCACGACGGTGACCTCGCCCACCCCGATTCGCCCCGATCCTTCAGGGGAGAGCCACGAGACCGCTTGAACTCCAACGAGACCTTCGAGACCATCGGAGACAGCCAGCGCCTCGTCCGACGGAACGTGTTTCAGTTCTACTACCAACCGCTGTTCCGCTGCAGCATCATGCTCTTTTTGCACCCAAACCCCTAAGAACGCTCATTTCCCAGTCTTGCGAGACTCCTGTGAACTGTGGCTTCCAGTCTTGATTCTGGTACTTGCCATCGTATTGGCCGACTCCGCAGATAGCAGCAGGGACGATCTGCGCTATTCGCTGCCCCGGGTGCAGGTCCAAGGGGACAGACGCAAGGTTCACGAGTTCCAGGGTCAGACAACCACGAAAACCAGGTTGCACCTGAACAGCAGTCGCCGACAGCAGACCCATGCGTCCCAATGACGATCGGGATAGAACCTGCGCGGTGCATTCCTTCGACATGATGAGAAACTCGAGAGTCACGGCCAGCACCATCTCATGGGGGTGGAGGACAAACGTATCTTCCCACCCGATCTCAACCTCCTCTTGGAGTTGCCGGCTCTTCTTCTCCGCGTCGAGTGCGTTCAGAGTTGCGATCTGGTTGCGTTTGAAGACAATGAAGTGCCGGCCAAGGCGAACGTCATGGGAGGGAAGCCCCTGAGAGTCGTTTCTCGCAGCGACACCAGCACTGGACACACGCAGCACGTTGTTCAGTTCTTGGTCCAACTCCGGCCCTGCCACCCCGCCATCGCTTCGAACACGTTCGAAGCGATGGTAGAACTGGAGGAAGTTGACTGCGTGTTCTACGTGGCGCTCACGGAGATCAATGGCCGTCCAGTCCAATGGTTCCCATGCACCGGTCGAATCAACCGGCAGGTCCCGCTCTCCCCACAGGCTTGAGACCAGACCGCTCTCGATTGAGGACGGGGACGCAAGCACACTCTGCCGTTGCCAGTCTGAGGCGTGGGGCGGAGACTCCTCCTCATGGGACATGTCTGCACAGGTCCAGACTCTGTCCCGGAGCGCACCGTCGACGCATTGGCTGCCAAGTGCTTCCCAGACAGCCTCTCGGCACCGCACGGCCAACTGACAGAAGGAGTTTTTCCTGTTGAGCCGCGTGGTCGGGGCGTCTTCGGGCTCTCTATGTGACGAAAGGTCATCGGCGCTCGTGGCTCCAAGCACAGCAACTCGTATTGCGGCAGAGGGATGCTCCGCGTCATCAGTGTGTGTTGCAGCAGAACTTGCGCTCAGAAAGGCTTGAAGGGCCCTTTGGCCGCCTTCTCCGTAGAAGTGAAACATGGTAGCGTCACAGGCCGACTCGATGAGCCAGGCTCGCAGTTGCTCGTACCAGACATCCGAAGTCGGTTCGTTGTCCGAGGTGAGATCCAGGGACTTCTTCGCGCGCGCGACAGCGTAGTTCGCTGGGGAGCCAACCCCTTCAAGAGACGCGAGCCATTCCACCACCCAGTGGTTATCGAACCGGAGATGGCCGAGTTCGTGCCCTAGGCTGATGGGGTTCCACTTCACAGCCGCACCGTCGCTCTGCGGGACCGTCAGGATTCGTATCCGGCGAATCTGGGCGAGCCGATCTTCCGAGAGTTCCAAGTAGTTCTGTGCATCGGCAAAGCACTTGGCAATGCTCGACTCGCGCTCGATGAAGAAGTCTCTCGAACTCCCCGGACCCGGCACTATCACGAAGTCGTCAAGCAGTAGTTCGGTTTGGCGGTGGCGCAACCACCAGTTGAACCCAGAGAACCGCGACGCCCAAGTCACCGCCCTGCGGAGATCGACCAGCGCATCCTCCAGTTGGACCAACTTGAGTGCGCCAGCCGCATAGATGGTGCGAGCGTTCCCACTGTGACCCGCGGAGAGAAGCGCGTATTCCTCTACCTGAGATGCCACGCTTGATCCGAGATCAAGGGTGTCAAGCAGTTGATTTCGCTGAGGGAGGAAGCCCGCTTCCAACTCCGCTCGGATCTGGGCTAGGACTAGATCGACGGCTTTCGCTGCGCGAATGAATCCGAACAGACTATTTGCAAGCCCCCGGCCATCGACGTCCATGGAAACTTACGCGGTGGCGTACTTCGACGTCCGGCTACGATCCTCGTCCAGCGCCGCATTCAAGGCGTCGCTGGCGAGTCTCTCGAGGGCTTGAGCCAGGAGTTCTGCCCTATTGCCGTCCTTGATGGAAAGGACATCTCCGCTGTCCTTGATCTCAATTGAATCGCGATCGCCGATTAGCCGTTCCACAGCTGCTGGAAGTGCGGCGGATCCCTCGTCTTCTACAACGGCTTCCGGTTGAGCGATACGCGCAATGATCCAGAGTGGAGCGAATTGTTCCTTCGCCACGTAGTCATCATCGAAGAACCGATGAAGACCTCCGCTCTCCCTGTACCGAGCGAGTTGATCTATCCGGTCAAGCATTGTCTGAACGGAGCGCATCAGACGGGGATCGACCCTGACCTCCTGGCTGGCGTCAGCTGCAGCATGGATAACCATGGCTGTGACTGACGCATCCTCAGCAACATCAGCTTGCGTTCCCACGGAGTGCCGACGTATCAGGGATTTCAGTTCCGTACTTGCTGACATCTGGCCTCCCCACGGCCTCCGACTTTGCTTGGTTGAAACACTAGACCCTCAGTGCAAACTAACGGGCCCCTACGACATCGTGTCGCGTGACCAACGCGTCTGACATATGCTCGACACGTTAGGCAGGCGGATCCCGATCTAACCACATGGAAGCCGCCAACCGGTGCTTCGATGCGAACGTCCAGAAGGAGACCAACCGGCGGCTCGTGGACCACACCGCAGAATTCAACCTCCCGTAGACCGAGCACGCCCGGCGCAACCTGCTCGCGGAGGGTTTGCATCCGCGGCGGATCCTGGTGACCGGGTCGCCGATACGGGGGCCGCTGAACCGGGGACAAACTGAGATGAGCGGGCGGCAGTACCCATCCATGAAGACCCGCACATTGCTGGCGATTCTCACACGGGAGCCACCGGACAACAGGATCGTTCGCACCCAGGGTTCACACAGGACCCTGGTGTCCGAGTAGCACCCACGATTACTGTTCGCTTTCCATGACCACAGGACCATTCCCCCAGGCCTCGTTCGGAAGATCGTGGAGAAAGACGTGGGGCTGACACCTCAACAAGCCGCTGACATACTCGGCCTATGAGTACCGCAACCAGGAGTTTCAGCCTCTGGCGCGGCCTCACACCCGCCGGCCTTACGCAGGGGTCGCTCCTCATCCGGATCGTGATCCACCACGAGGAAGACGGCTGGTGGGCCGAATCTCCCGACCTGCCCGGACTCTCGGTGGCTGAGGATTCCAGGGAGTCCCTGCTGGCCGCCATCAAGCCCGCCGTCGAGTACTACATCGAAGAGACCCCTGAATTCCAGGAGCGACCGGTGGTCTGGCAGATCACGAACGAGCACGTGGGCCCAGACGAAGCGTGGAATGAGACGCGAACCGCGTGATCGCACATCTGATGCTGTGTGACCATGCTCAGGTTGCCGACGGCAAGTTGTTCATCAACGGGGGTGGCATCAGCCGGTTCTTCGGTCCTGGCCTTCCGCCGGGCACATCTCTTGCCCTACTCCTGCTGGTCCCCTGGGAACAGACGAATGCCCCGATCCAGTTGGACCTGCAGCTGCTCACCCAGGACGGTCATGCGGTGCGAGACTCCGAAGGCGCCGACGTACGGGCACAGGCTCGGACTGAAGTCGGGAGGCCCGCCGGTATCGAACCAGGGATCCCCATCGACCTTCCGATCGCCTTCAACGTGGGCGGACTTGGGTTGCAGGCAGGTCGCTACACCTGGCGGCTGAGCGTCAACGGAGTGACCCATGAGGCGTGGCAGCTGAGCTTCAGCGTGATCAACGACGCAGAATCCTCCTGACGCACTCGCTGACGGCCACGGTGGCGCCCACCAGAGTCATCCGCCGTCGGGGTTCCTCGGGTAGCAACCATGCGTAGCGGTCGGCAGTCGCCGCACCTGCGGGCCGTGGTCGCACATCCCCCAATCGGCCAACTCCTCTGGCCGGAATGTCTGGTCCAGAAGAGCGAGGCTCACCTGACGGTTCCGTGGGTCGACAAGTGCGCGGTCTGCCTCTGCCAGATCCCAGAAGTGGTGGGACTGGTTGAGTGCCCGCGGAACGTCATCGCTCACGGATCTCGCAGTTCTCTCAACGACCGCCGTCGGCGCGGAAGCAAGGCGAGGAAGTTGCTGACGGCCTGAGAAGGACGGGGGTCGCGCTTCCCGACCCGGGGCGAAGATCGCCCGGTCCGCGGGGGGTTCCGACACGAAGGCGACAACTCCGCCCGACCATCGGCGAAGCGGCGAGTCGGTTGCTTCCGGGCACTGCCCGGCTTCACCTTTCTTGGATGGTCCGGCGACGGCTGGTCATGTGAGAACCCGATGCCCGGATGGGCTGCCGCAGGACTCACCCTGATCCGCCGGGCTGGCGTAGGCTGTTATCGGTAGGTCCAGGAAGTGACTTATCCGAAGAGCCGGCATCGGGGTTTCAGCCGGTCGCGCTGGATTACGTAGACGCCCCCGCGTGTCCTCCTGGGCCTGCCGCTGTGCGCGGCCCCGTACCGATCCGTGCCGGTTGCCGCTCATCCGTGGGAGTTTCAGATCGGCCTCGCCCGGCCAAGTGCGTCTTTCAGGCCCTTTGCACGTAGCCCGTTCCCCTTGTCGGGCTGCTGCTGGGCGTGATGTGGTCGCCCCTGGAGTGCCCGGTGGCAGGCGACGTCCTGCCCGGCCGTGCTGGCTGAGGGACCGCGCGGTAGGTGACGACGGTCGGTACCGACGCCGCATTCACAACGTCCGATGCCGCCTCTCTGAGCAACTCGCTGACCGTGGTGCCGCGCTCGCTGGCGATACGCCGCAGACTCCGTATCAATTGCGGATCCATCCTCAGCGACAGCACCTGTTTCATGTCGGAAGGCGGCACCTCGCGGAGAGCCTGTTCGACCAGGCTCTCCGCATCGCGCTGAGCCTCGTCTCTGCGCTCACGCTCTGAGCGGCGTTCGGCACTCATGGCGTCCTCCAATCTCGGCCGGTGAGGCGAACTTGCCGACCGCCTCGCGACCATCATGCCCAGAGGCCAAGACTCTGACCACCGGCAACTCAGTGACGTGACCTCTCCGAGTCGTCGGCGTCGGGGTTGAGATCGCGCTGGATCACGTAGACGCCCCCTCATGTCGTCCTGGGCCCGCCGTGGGGTTTGGGCCAGTCCGTGATCGGACCGGCCTCAGATGAGCTCCCCTTGGGTCAGTCACGCAGATCCCGCGCGCCCACAGGCACGAATGAGGTCGGCCACGACAACCTGAACTCCCCTATCCTGACAATGTGCCGCAGATCGCCTATTCCCACTCGCCAGTCATCGAGACGGCTCTTGGGATGGAGTTCGTCCCAGCATCACTGGAAGCGGCTCAGGCTCTAGAGATCCGTGACCGGCTTCGGGAAACGTACCCAAGCGTGGAACTTCACCCGGCGCTTCCGCCACAGCCCCCATTGGGCCTCTCCGGTTCCTTCTTCGGCCTATCGGTGGGGAGTCACCCGAACCGCTGGTGGTTCATCTCCGAGGACGACAGCCAACTTGTCCAACTGCAGCATGACCGGTTGTTACTCAACTGGCGGAAGACACCAGAAAAGGCTGCATACCCCCGACACCACAACCTGATGCCCACGTTCTTCGAGGTGCTGGCTGTCGTCGATGAGGCACTGGGCGGGGTGGCGCCCATCTCCCTGGAGACCGACTACTACAACCTCGATACCGGCCTTCCCGACGGGACCGGCCTAGCCGCCTTGCTCACCGGGGCAGACATCCCACCTGAGCGACTCCTCGCTGGAAACACCTGCCAATTGGAGTTCAGCGAGTCGGGTCGGCTGGATGAGCGCACCACTCAGTGGACGTTGTCAGCCCAACGGGAGGATGATGGCCCGGCGAGGTTCCACATCGGGACCCGCGCCGACGCCGCCGGACTCTCGACAGCTGATGTCGACGCACTCACTCATATCTTCGACTCGCTGCATGGCTTGGCGATCGCGGTGTTCGATCGCCACACAACCACTGCCGCGCGGGAGAGGTGGATGTGACATGACTGCGACAACGCTGCAATGGACAGGCGCCTACAGCGCCCGCCACGTATACCCACTGCTCAGTGACCACGCTACGGACACGTGGATAATCCATGGAGCCCGGCCCGTGACTCGCGACCGGCTGTTGACGATCGCCAGGAGGCGACTGGAGATCCTGTTGCGGGCTCAGCCGCCAGATGAGAACTCAGTCGCCAGAATCTCTGTGGCGACAATGAACTCGATCCTCAATGCCGTGATCGACGACGAGCAGCCGACTCCGCAGCTGTTCGCAGCCGGCGATGGAGCCGTCACCTGCGAGTGGTTGGTCGGCGGGTCTCATCTGATGGTCACCGCCGAGGCCGACGGCACCGTCTATTGGTGTTCAGACCCCATCGATGGGATGGCTGCCGCAGAGCTTGAATCCCCGGCAACGGATGTAGCTGCCGAAGAGATGGCCCGGGAGTTCAGGACCCGGCTCAACGCGCTCGCGAAAAACGTCTCGAGGAGGCACCCCGTTGTCGGATCCCACAAATGACCCGACGATCTCCGACGATGACTCTCTGCTCCGGCGCGTACCTCAGGAACCCAGTTTCGTCGTCTGGGACGAGCACACGGGGGCTGAGCGACCGTCGACTGGATCCTTTCGGATCGACGCCGACGGGGTGTCGGTGTTCCTGCTGTCTGCACTGAGGGCCTTTCGTGATCCGTGCCTGGCGGTCGCTGATATCGACCGGGACCGCCCTGGGCGCTGCATCCAGTTGACCGTGAGGTCGTGTCGGGATCGCGGCATGGGCGTTGTTCGCGATCCGATCGACGAGGCCACCTTGGGGCGAGCACACGCTCTCATCCTCCCGCCCGCGAATATGGGCAAGCGTCGAGTACAGAAGCAGTTGTCGGAAATCGCGCGCTTCTGCGCATGACCGGGGACCTTGGAGTACCCACACCTCCGATCCAGAGCGGCCCCGAGCACCCGCTAGAGTCGTCCGCATTCGGGGATTCTGGGGAGGAAACCATGCGTAGGACCGGACTTGCTGCGGCCGGAGTTCTTGTTGCGACTGCCCTGATCGGACCCCCCCCCCCCGCTAGCGCCGTAACCCTCACCGATGGGCCGGCCGAGGTCACCCTCGGGGTCTGCGCGCAGGGGTCCAGCCAGACCGACACCTTCATCCCCAACTGCAGTTACACCTACCTGACGAAGAAGGCCGCTCCGTCCTTCACGTACCTCACCTCCCAGGGTGCGGTGTCCTGGAAGGACGGCTCACTGACCGGCAACGCGCTCTCCTTCCCCGCTGCCGGACAGACCTGGCCGGCGTTGACCGGGCTGTACCTGAACGCCAGCAGCGTCGCGACGGCGAAGAACATCACAGGCACCGTCGACGCCAACGGCAAGGTCGACCTAACGATGGATTACGACGTGCTGCTCACCGCGGGGTCGGCGCAGTGCCGCCTGACGGGATCCACCACGTTGTCTTCGCAGGGCACCGAGACCCTCGGCGGGGCGGCGGGCTCGAACTACGACCCGGCGACAGGGCGGTTCGCGGTGGTCAGCACCACCTACGCCGCACCCAACGCGATAGACGTCACCCCGGCCGGGTGCCTGGCGACCAACATCGCCTACGACCTGTCCAAGGGCATGGGCTGGTTCCTCACCGGGACGATGGAACTGCCCGGCGGCAACGTCGTGCCGATCCCCGTGGAGCAGACCGCGACGGTGAAGCTGCCGAAGAAGATCAAGCCCAAGGGCAAGACCGTTCTGCTGAAGAAGCCGGTGGTCACCAACGCCGGCCAGAAGGCCACCGCGAAGTTGACCTGGTCGACGAAGAAGAGCGCCAAGGGGAAGAAGGCGAAGTACGCCAACCAGGAGGTCGCTTACAAGACCAGCATCACGACCACCGGCAAGGCGAAGAAGCTGTACGTGAAGCTCACGCTGAAGGCCCCCGCGGTCGACGGTTACACCGCATACTCGTTCACCAAGAAATGGACGGTCAAGAAGTAGGGCCGGGCCAGTGCGACGCAACCAGCGGTTCAGCGCCGAGGCACTGCGGGCTGCACGGTTGCGCGCGGGTTTGAGCCGCTCGGAGGTGGCGCCGCGGGTCGGGGTGAGCGAGGCGACGGTCAAGGGCTGGGAGAACGGCACGCGCGCACCCAAGGCCAGCACCCACGCAGCGCTGGCGAAGGCGCTCGGGGTCGGGTTCGAGGCGTTGGAGAAGCCCGGGCCCGCCGACGCCGAGGACCTACGGCGGTTGCGCGAGTCACTGGGATTGGCCCAGTCCGAAGCTGCGCGACGGATGGGCATCGACCCCTCGGCGTTGAAACGGGTGGAGGCCGGCGCGGAGCTGCCCCCGGACCCGAAGGCCATGGCCCGGGTGTACGGGCTGACGGCCGCGGACCTGGCGGCGGTGGTGCGGCGGACCGGGGGCTGAGGGAGCCAAGTCCGGGGGCACGGTCGTTTGGGTGCACACACGACAACTGCTACCGCACGGCCACCTGCGATTCTCCTATCCACAGGGCTTCTTCCACGCATCCCCTTCTCGCATAGCATCGACAGCAACGGGCTGATTGCCCATGAACCCACTTGCCCACTTTCCCGCACGATGTGAGACTAGGAGCATGGAATTGGTCAGGACCGATGGACGCAGTCGCGTCGTGCTTCCCGGGCACAGCGATGAGATGTTCCTCATGCGCGAGAACCCAGATGGTTCGATCCTTCTCGAGCCGGCCGTTGTCGTGAGCAAGAGCCAATTGGAGTACGACCAGGATCCCGAACTACGCGAGCTCTTGGCCGCAGCGTCGGCCTCTCCGACGGTGCGCCGGAATCGACGGAAGCATCAGCGCTAGGTGGACTCGTACTCGCAGATCGCTGACCAACAACTCGACGAGCTCGAAGCCCGGCACCCGGATCTGTACGACGCCGTTCTCACCGTGTGCGAGAGCATCTTCGACCACCCGGAACGGGCCCAATCTGCTTCACGAGCCATCACGACCGAGCAGGGCATACGCATGGTCTTGTCCGTGCCGGATTTCCCTTCCTACAAGGTGTTCTGGAGCACGGGCCTCCCACGCATCGAGGCTGTGTTCCCGTACGACTTCAGATCGAGGTAGGCGCACCCGGCGACTACGGCGCTGGGAAGTTCGTTCAAGCGAACGTGGCGGCGGCCGCCCAGACGACACCAACGATGTGTGGATGTGGCAGGCGCAAGTGTCCACAGGCTTCGCTTCGCCGCTTCCGCTCTAACACGTTGGCCGCCTACTGTCGAGCCATGGCTCAGTTGCTCCGCCGCACAATGTGCAGCAGACTGCCCTCATGGCCAGTCGTATGAACCAGACAGTCGTTCGACGACCAAGCCTGCCTCTCACCGCTGCGGACGAAGCTGACCTGACGCAACTGAAGGAGTCCATGGCGTACCGACAAGCACTTGCCCAACTTTCCGGCCAGGAGCTGCCAGAGGGCGACGTCACGGAAAGCGTCCTGCTGCATGCGGTCTTCGAGGCGGGACTCTCATCTGTGCGTCAGCTGGCGGAATCCGACGGCTACACGCAACTCGCAGCCGACGCCGCCGAGGAGTCAACCCGGCGCCGGCTGTCCCGTCGGCGTCGCCCAATGTGGGTCACTGAGAGGTGAGCGGCATGCTGCGCGGGCGGGTCTACCGCGCTCTGCCCGTGGGCTTCGAGACCGATCACTACTTCGTCGTCGTGTCGAACAACCGGCGCAACCGTGCCCTGTCCAGCGTCTTGGCGGTGCGTCTCACGACTGCCAACAAACCCGTACTGCCCAGCATCGTCGAAGTCCCGTCAGGCGAGGTCCTCAGCGGACGTGCCGCATGCGACGACATCTACGAACTCTGGGACGACGAGGTGCGGCAGGACCTCGGGGCATTCAGTCCGGCGACTATGGCCGCCATCGACGACGGGCTGCGGGCAGCACTCAGTCTGTGAGGCGTTGCGACTCAGCCACCCAAAGCCGGAGTCGCGGGGGTTGAGTGCACAATCGACACCTATCGAAACTGAGTTCCCGTACGACTTCAGATCGAGGTAGCGGCGGGAATGATCGGACGGGGTGTTGCGCCACCGAGAACACGGCCGAGGCCGGTCCTCACAACTGCACGTGCGGCCACCCTCCAACGATCGTGCGAGTGGATCACCGGCTGCGGGTCACCGCCCGGGGAGAGGTCGTTGTACCTGAGCCACCCGAACTCCCGGCAGCAGGCGTTTGGGTGATCCCACTACAACTCAGCTGTACCTGAGCCACCCGAACTACCGGCAGCAGGCGTTTCGGTGATCCCACTACAACGCGACTCCCCCACCCAACCCCGTGTCGTAGGCTCATCCGGGGGTTCTCTTCGACGAAAGGGAAGACGGGGATGGTTGTTGCACGCAGTGAGAACGCGGGACGCAAGATCCTGATCACCGGAGGCACGGGGTCCTTCGGTTCGACGGTGACGCGCGGGCTGCTGGCCGGGCCGATCGACGAGATCCGCATCTTGTCGCGCGATGAGGCCAAGCAGGACGGCATGCGCCGCCGACTTGGCGACAGCCGTGTGCGGTTCTACGTCGGCGACGTGCGCACTTTTGAGTCGGTGCGCGAGGCGATGGACGGCGTCGACTACGTCTTCCACGCCGCGGCACTTAAGCAGGTTCCCTCGTGTGAGTTCTTCCCGCTGCAGGCCGTCGCCACGAACGTGCACGGCAGCGACAACGTCATCCGCGCTGCACACGAGGCCGGCGTGAAATCAGTGGTCTGCCTGAGCACCGACAAAGCCGTCTATCCCGTCAACGCGATGGGCATGAGCAAGGCGATGATGGAGCGCGTCGCGATGGCGTTCGCGCGCAACCACCCCGAGTCGGCGACCACTGTCTCGGTCACGCGCTACGGCAACGTCATGTACTCCCGGGGCTCGGTGATCCCGCTGTTCGTCGAGCAGGTGCGCGCGGGCAAGCCGATGACCATCACCAACCCGAACATGACCCGGTTCCTGATGTCGCTGGACGAGTCGGTGGCGCTGGTGCAATACGCCTTCGAAAACGCCCAGCCTGGCGACCTCTTCATCCGCAAGGCCCCGGCGTCGACTATCGAGGACCTGGCCAAGGCCGTGGCGATGGTGATGGGCGTTGAGCCGAAGATCCAGATCATCGGCACCCGGCACGGCGAGAAGATGTACGAGTCGCTGCTGTCGCGCGAGGAGATGGCTGAGGCCGAGGACCGCGGCGAGTACTACCGGGTGCCGCTGGACGCGCGCTCGCTGGACTACGGCCTGTATGTCGAAGAGGGCGGGCACGAGGTCGAGCACGAGCGCGACTACACCTCGCACAACACCGATCGGCTGACCGTCGAGCAGGTCGCGGCGCTGCTGGAGAACCTGCCGGAGATGCGCGAGGCGCTGGCGTGACCCGGATCGCCGTCACCGGTCCCGACGGGTTCATCGCCTGGCATGTGCGGTGCGCGGCGCGGGAGCGCTGGGGCGGGGACCTGATCCACGTCGGGGAGGCCGAGTTCAACGACCCGGAGTTGATGGACAGGGCCTTGAGCGAGGCGGACGCAGTCATCCATCTCGCAGGGGTGAACAGGGCGCACGATCCCGAGGAAATTGAGCGGGTCAACCCGTGGCTCGCTGAGCAACTCGTAGCCTCCCTGGCACGCACCGGACGTGCCATCCCCGTGGTCTACGGAAACTCGATCCACTCCCTGGGGGATTCGGCCTTCGGGGTCAGTAAACGCCGGGCCGCGGAGATCCTGGGCGCAGACGCGGTCAATGTGGTGATGCCGAACGTTTTCGGCGAGCACGGTGTGCCGAACTACAACTCGGTGGTCGCGACGTTCTGCCACACGCTGGCCGCCGGGGAGACACCCCAAGTGGTCAACGACAAGGAACTGCCGCTTATCCACGTGGGCCGGATCGCCGACCTGTTGCTGGATCAGGCGGTGAGCCCGACGCCAGGCACTGTGACAGTGGAGGGCCGCGCGACGATGGTGAGCGAGGTGGCGCGGCGGCTGACCGACATCGCCGAGGACTACCGCACCGGCCTACTGCCCGACCTGTCCGACAGCTTCACCAAGGAGCTCTTCAACACCTACCGCTCGGCGACCTTTCCGCAGCACTTCCCGATCCACCCGGTGCCGGCCGAGGATCCGCGCGGGCGCCTGGTGGAGGCGGTCAAGGGTGCCGGCGGGCAGACCCAGGTTTTCTACTCCTCGACGAATCCCGGCTTCACCCGTGGGCAGCACTGGCACCGCCACAAGGTCGAGCGGTTCCTAGTGCAGTCGGGCACTGGCGAGATCCGGCTGCGGAAGCTGTTCACTGACGAGGTGGTGGCGTTCCCGGTCACTGGTGCGGAGCCCGCAATCGTGGACATGCCGACATTCTGGGTGCACTCGATCACCAACACCGGCGACGAGCCCCTGGTAACGCTGTTCTTCGCCGATGAGCTCTACGATCCGGCAAACCCCGACACGATCCCCGAGGATGTGTGACGTGAAGGTCATGACCGTGGTCGGCACCCGGCCGGAGATCATCCGGCTGGCGGCCGTGATGCGCCGCCTCGACGCGACCGAGGGCATCGAGCACGTGCTCGTGCACACGGGACAGAACTGGGACCGGCAACTCAACGGGGTGTTCTTCGACGACCTCGGTCTTCGGTTGCCCGACCACGTGCTGGACGTGGATGTGTCGTCGCTGGGCGCGACGCTGGGGGACATCCTGCGCAAGACCGAGGCAGTGCTCGACGAGGAGCAGCCCGATGCGTTCCTAGTTCTGGGCGACACTAACAGCGCACTGTCGCTGATCATGGCCAAGCGCCGCCGCATCCCGACCTACCACATGGAGGCCGGCAACCGGTGTTTCGATGCCAATGTCCCGGAGGAGACCAACCGGCGCCTCGTCGATCACACCGCAGACTTCAACCTCGCGTACACCGAGCACGCCCGGCGCAACCTGCTCGCGGAGGGGCTGCACCCGCGGCGGATCATCGTGACCGGCTCGCCGATGACCGAGGTACTCGAGGCGCATCGGTCCGAGATCGAAGGGTCGCGCGCGCTGTCGGATCTCGGCGTTGAGACGGGCGAGTACTTCCTGGTCTCCGCGCACCGCGAGGAGAATGTGGACTCGCCCGAGCGACTCCGGTCGTTGCTGGAGTGTCTGAACGCGGTGGCCGGTGAGTGGGGACTGCCGGTGTTGGTGTCCACCCACCCGCGCACCCGCAAGCGCCTGGTGAACGTACCGGAGATTTCAGTCAGCGACCTGGTGCGGTTCCACGAGCCCTTCGGTTTCCTCGACTACAACCGGCTGCAGATGGACGCGCGTTGTGTGCTCTCGGACTCGGGCACGATCGCCGAGGAGTCCACGATTCTCGGTTTCCCGGCTGTAACGCTGCGGTCTTCGATCGAGCGGCCCGAGGCCTTGGACACCGGGGCGATCACGATGACCGATCTGGATCCGGTGGCGCTGACCACTGCGATCCGATTCGCCATGTCCCGTCCGGACGGAACGGAGCGGCCGGCGGACTATCAGATCGAGAACACCTCCGAGCGGGTCGTGAACTTCATTCTGTCGACCGCCTTCCAGCACGAGTTCTGGAGCGGGTTGAGGTAGGGCACTATCCGGTCGTCAGTATTGTCCGGAGGGACGACAAGGACTCAAGGATGACTAGCAGTCGGCAGTCGCGGAGGCGGACCCCCGATCGACGCAGGCTGAGGTTCGCTGGATTCTCATTCAGCGACGGATTGTACCGGGCCTGTCGACAGCAGGCGTCCCAGATGCTTCTGAGTCTCAATGTTCGCGGGAGCGCCCTGTTCGATAGCAGCAGCCACCCACTCGGGTCCCTTTCGGACGGTCACCTCAGGTGCAAGGCGCTCAAGCGTCCCTTCTTCCACCAGAACGATCCCGAGTCGGTCCAACTCGGTGAGGAGCTTGGAGGCAGCGGAATACGCGTCTCCCTTCAGCGCACGAATCCCCGAAGTCTTCAGGATCTCCCACGGATTGACCATCTTTCCCAACTTCCGACGCACTTCATCCCGGATCTCAGCGTCGAATGCCTGAGTCCGGCGATGGTTCAGGAGACCCTCCAAAGAATCCAGCGCCTGGCCACAGTTGACGCCAGTGCCGAGACCTGTCACACCACTGACCACCTGTGCATGCAGATGCTCGAAGTCGGACCAGACTCCTCCCATGGCCTCGACACACCGTCGGACGCTGACAGGGTCATCAAGAAGATCCAGGTCGGCACTGATGACAACTGGAACCTGCACGGCACGCAACATGCGAGCGACTTTCGCCATCGCGGCTTTGCCGTTCGTCGGCGCGAAGAGAATCTCCGAACGAGGAATGGCGCCGGGCGGTTCTGTCACGTCCAACGCACTGGCGAAGTAGTGGCAGTCGCCTTCTGCCTCACAGAGGACCACGACGCGATGGAATAGACCCTCAAGTACGCTCGTGTGCTTCAGTACTGGATCGCGCCACAGGCTTTTCAGATCCTCGGTCTTGAGTTGCGACGCCTTGGGTTGGCTACCTTTGCGCTCCAGCCTAACCACCGACAAGTCAGCATCCGATGCCAAGATCCCCGCCAACAGGCTCCGGTCGTGTGTCGACAGGACTACCTGGATGCCGCGTTCCTTCGCCAACCTTCCAAGTACCCTGCCGAGGGATTGAGCTTGCGGCGGATGTAGGAACGCCTCCGGCTCATCAATGATGACAACCTTCACTTCGGAGGCGAGCAGCGGCAGAACCAGTCCAAGCATGCTTCTCATGCCATCGCCTTGGTCCTGAAGTTGTGGGAGGTTCGCCATTGCGGTCCGGTACTCGAGGGTGACCGCGTTCACTGGTGGAACGGGCTCGGTGACCACACCCACCCGCAGGGTCACCGTTCTTCCAAGGCGATCAAGTTCAAGGTGTTCGCCGAACACTTCCTGGACGATCCCGTTGAGCTCCTCAAGCAGTGCGTGACTATCCTCGAGGCGATGCAGGGGGTGTTCAGGCGCAGAAGCCGCGTCCGCCCTCATCTCAACCCCTGATACCAAACCAAGTCGGTTGAGAGCCAGGCCGTACGACACGAAGAACGGCGCTAATCCGCCAACCGCTCCACTTTCGCCGATTTGCCAATACGCGGCGGCGGTGTTCGGATGAAGGGCTCCACCCCCGACACGTGCGAAGCCCAAATCCGACTCGTTGATTTGCACCAATGGCCCCTGCGAACCCAGCCATGCGAATAGGTCACTCGGATCACCCGAGATTGCGAGGTCCAACCGCATAACGATGAGGCGTCGCGATACGTCGTCAGATTGGTGAGGATCGCGCTGAAGGCAAGCGTTGATCTCCCGAAGGAGCGTGGATTTTCCAACGTTGTTTGCCCCCACCACCGCCGTGATACCTTCAGGCACCAAATCCAGGACATCGCCGCCCTCGAGCTCAACACAACTGATTCGGAACTCGAGGTTCGAGGCTTCACCGCCCATCCACTCGGGGTGGTCTTGCTCGTAGCGGGCTTCGAACCTCGCTCGATCGTCACTCGACGCCATGATCCTCCCTTACCACCCGATGAGAATCCGGGTTAACCGGTCAAGAGACCGCAGTCTGTCTTGCACGCTGCTCGGCCACCCTAGCCGCAGCACCTCCAAGCGACGCCGCAGTGTCGTCGATGCCTTGCACCCAAGAGATGATTGGCCGCTCGATCCGCGCGTGTCTGACACCTCCGAACGTAGGAGGCGACCAGCGTGGGACTGCGAGACAACAACTATGGTGAGATTCGACGCGCACGACCAGCCCGTGACCTTGAGCAGACAAGTCTCACGCGACGCCTTCTTCCGGCTCGCGGTTCGCTGGGAACTGTTGTCGACGGCGTTCCAGCACGAGTTCTGGTCGGGTCTGCGGTAAAACGGACGAGCAGCCTTCCCTCGCGAACCCTGCAGGCACTGCTTAGGTGCAGGCGTGCACCTGATTCGTCGAACCAGACCCCCACAGAACCCGAGGGGCTTCAAAGCGCCTCGTCCGTAGTCAGCTAGGGCGTGTCTGACAAATAGATTGGGGACGCGCTGGGAGGCTGGTGCGGTGTCGCGGTTTCAGATCCTGTCGGATGCTCAGTGGTCGTTGATCGAGGGGATGCTGCCGCGGCCGACGGGCCGGAAGGGCAGGCCGTTCGCGGACGCCCGGCAGATGGTTGAGGGGATCGTCTACCGGTATCGGACGGGGATCGCCTGGCGTGACCTGCCTGAGGTGTTCGGACCGTGGCAGACCGTGTGGACGTGGCATCACCGGATGGCGACGGACGGAACCTGGGACACGGTGCTGGACAGGCTCACCGCCGCGGCGGATGCGGCGGGGTTGATCGACTGGTCGCTGTCGGTGGACTCCACGATCGCTCGAGCGCATCAGCACGCGACGAACACGACCCGCACCACAGGGGGCTGGATCGAATTACACGAATCCGCGGGCCGAGCCGCCTGACCACGGCATCGGCCGCTCCCGCGGCGGGCTCTCGACGAAGATCCACCAACTTGTTGACGGCAACGGGTTGCCGCTGGTGACGTTGATAACGCCGGGGCAGGCGGGCGATTCGCCGATGTTCCTGCCATTGATGGCGCAACTACGGGTCGGCCGCGATACCGGCCGGCCACGGACCCGCCCTGATGCGGTCCGCGGCGACAAGGCGTACTCGTCCCGCGCGATCCGCCGCCATCTCCGCTCCCGGAAGATCAAGGCGGTGATCCCCGAGCCCGATGATCAGAAGGGTCATCGCAAGCGCCGCGGGTCACGCGGCGGCCGCCCGGTTGGCCTCGACGCCGCGGACTACAAGAACCGCAATGTGATCGAGCGCAGCTACTGTCACCTCAAGCAGTGGCGCGGTCTTGCGACTCGCTATGACAAGCACGCCGTGGTCTACCGCGGTGCCGTCGTCCTGAACGCGGTCATCGCGTGGTCTCGCCTTCTCATCGCGGCGACTCCGCAAGAGCGGGCAGCATCACGATGACTATCTATTGACTTTCGATAGGTTTCTATCGAGACTCGATACATGAATCTCGACCTCCCTCGCCCGCCCCTCGCGCTCGTCATCGCCACCGAAGCGCTCCTTGGGATCCTGTTCCTCGTCGGCCTCGGCGCGATCGCGCTCCTACCCAGCTTCTCCGCGAACGTCGCGACCAGCCTTCCCGAGTACGCAGACCTCCGCGAACCGCTCCTCGCAATCGCGATCACCCTCACCCTCCTCGGCCTCATCGCCCTCGCCATGGTCGCGCTGCTGGTGCACCGCATCTACAGCGGCACCGTGCTCACACGTCCGTCCTTGCTCTGGGTCGATGTGCTCGTGGTCACCGTCGGGTGCGCCGTCGTGCTGATCGTCGCGGGATTCGTCGTGATCAGCAACGGCCAGGCCGGGAGCCCGTTCCTCGCCCTCGTCCAGGCGATGGCCTGCCTCACCCTCATCGCGATCGCTTGCATCACCCTCGTACTGCGCTCCCTCCTACGAAACGCCATCGCGATGCGCGCCGAACTGGACGAGGTCGTGTGATGACCATCCGCATCACGATCGACCGAATGCTCACCGAACGCGGAATGAGCGTCGGCGACTTCGCAGACGCCATCGGCATCACCCCAGCAAACGTCGCAGTCCTCAAGAACGGACGCGCGAAAGCCGTCCGCTTCTCAACACTCGACGCAATCTGCCGGGTCCTTGACTGCCAACCCGGAGACCTACTCCGCTACGAAGACCGCAATCCGCAGCCCGTCGAATTGTCAGACACGCCCTAGTTACGGTCTGCCGGCTGGCCTCGTGGGGCTGGCCGGAGTCGCGGCTGGCGTGCACCTTCGAGACGAATGTGCTGACACTCGGGCGTATGAGCCTCAGCGCTTCAACGACTTCCGACCTCACGTGGTACTTGACGGGGAGGTCGGAGAAGGGGATCTCTGCGGCTAGGCTGAGAACTTCTATACCTACCACGCAGCGCTGCTCATCGAGGTCGACGTTCACATCCTTGGTGAGGGCAACAGTTGTGGCGACGTCCTCGGAGGACAACTCGATATAGGCGGCGTCGGCCTGGAGGTCGATGGTGATATCGATGTTCGCCATCAGTCGTCTTCCCCTTCCCAGGCTGCTGACTTGATCGATCGTGGGCCACGAGTCCCTGGCGACACCCAGACCTTAAGGGTACGCCCGTCCGGGTAGGTGTGGCGATGGCAGAGGCTGCCGGTAGTTCTAGACACCTCCGGCAACTCGGGGTCGTTCAGGGCGGTGAGCACTTGCTCGGAGGTGATTCTGCGACGCTTCATCTGCCGGAGCGCGTGGGCAGTCCAGATGTAGTCGCCTTTGGTTGATTCCCTGCTCACGTAGGAGCGTCCTGCTGGAGTGTGACCTCGAAGGCGAGTGTCCTCACCGTTTCCCCGTTGATCCCTATGCCTACTTCGTAGCGGCCATTGCTCACGAGGGGGATGGACATCTGCGCAGTGAAGATCAGGCTCTTGTGTGAGCCGTCGTAGGTTGGGCCCTCAGGCGGTGCAAGGGTTCCTGGACTACAACCGACTGCAGACCGACGCCCGCTGCGTGCTGTCGGACTCGGGCACCATCGCGGAGGAGTCGACGATCCTGGGGTTCCCGGCGGTGACGCTACGGTCCTCGATCGAGCGGCCCGAGGCGCTGGACACCGGCGCGATCACGATGACCGACCTGGACCCGCAGGCGGTGCCGCGCGGGATGCGGTTCGCGATGGGTCGCGGTGGTGCGCCGGAGCGGCCGGCGGACTACCGGATCGAGAACACCTCCGAGCGGGTCGTCAACTTCATCCTGTCCACGGCCTTCCAGCACGAGTTCTGGGCGGGGCTGCGGTAGCACTGGAGTCACTTGTGGGGCGTTGTGATGGCCGAGAGCCGCGACCAGGGAGTTGGATCCGTGCGGTCTCCAACCAGCCCAAGCGGGGTACCACGAAGCGCTGAGCCATGTATGTGCAAGCACCGAATCGGATTCGTGCGATCGGCCCACACCACTGCCGTCCCCGGGTGTATCGTCAGCGGCGTCTGAGTTCTCAAGATCTCCAGACTGAGACGGGGGTTCTCACATGTTTGCGAAGGCGTTTGTGCGCGATTGCCACTGCGACTGCGGTCGTCGGGGCCATGGTTGTTGGAGTTCCAGCAGCGCATGCTGACGATCTAGACACGACACCGCCAACTGCCACCATCATCGCGCCGGTGGAGAACCAGCAGGTCCCCCTCGGGGCGGAACCGGCGCCCACCGTGCAGTTCGAGTGCACGGACGATATCGAGGTCGCAACCTGCGATGCCGTCGTCGGTCGAGTCGATGCGCAGGCTCCGCCACTGACAGCTGGCAACGGCATGCCCTTGGACGTGACTTGGCCGGGCCAGTACTACCTGCGGGTGACGAGCACCGACACGGCCGGCAACCCTGCCGAGTCGGTCGTGCATTTCGAGATCGTGGGTGACCCCCCGCAGGACAACACTGTCCCGAGCATCCAGATCGCGGCACCCGTCGACGCCGCCCAGGTGAAGAAGGGCGCAAGCCTCATCGCCAACTACCTGTGCGAGGACTCCGAATCTGGGATCGAATCCTGCGATGGAACGGTGGAGCGCGGTCAGGCGGTCGACACGTCAACCCTTGGGTTCAAGGAATTCACGGTGGTGGCCCGCGACAAGTCGGGCAACGAATCGACTGAGACAGTTGAGTATGAAGTCATCGCGCCGGCATCGGTGACGGTGAGCGGGACCATCAAGGACACCTCCGGGCAGTTGGTGCCCGGCGCCACGGTTCAGGCCCTTCTTGCAGGCACGAGCGATGTCGTGGCGTCCACCGAGGCCAACTCCGAGGGCGTGTACAGCCTGACGCTGTCCGAGGGCACGTACGACCTGCGGTATCGGGGACCGGTGGGCTCGGGGATCGGCGCGAACCTGAAGAACCGGGATCTGAGTCAGGACGCAGGGATCAACGTGACACTCGCGCCAGTCCCTGCAACGGTGTCGGGGGCGGTCGGTGATGGGGTCGGGGGGCAGCTGCAGTGGGCCCAGGTTCGACTGCTGGATGGCAACGGCATTGAGGTCGCCAACATGTCGGCTGGCCAAGACGGTCGCTACGCCTTCGA
>WBZP01000257.1_pt1 | contig 72913 bp, 82 predicted proteins | sample 5204301 | NCBI WGS metagenome assembly WBZP01 (sample SAMN12412401, study PRJNA552823) | activated sludge metagenome | isolation source: activated sludge from nitrification reactor of wastewater treatment plant... | place: USA: Pennsylvania | collected 2017 | reverse complement strand
GCTATTCGCAAGCACAACTAAATGCCGTGGCTAGGAGTTTGAATGGCCGTCCAAGGAAAACACTAAACTACCAAACGCCTGCTGAACGATTCAGCCAATCTGTTGCATCGACCGGTTGAATCCAAGGTCTTTAGCGGACAGACAGTTTCCTCGGGCGACCTTGTCTTCCTGGCCGACCGGAGCCTATCCTTGGCCGGCTCCAGTTATGGCTATGGTTCCTCGGCTCTCAGGCAGCGATAAACCCCGGCAATTTGGATGCCTTCACATCCAGGGTTGCGGTAGCCGAGCATCCCAAGCTTTTGTTCCGAGCCCCGATAAGGCAATCAGCGAAGCCGACAGGTCTGTCCTTCCAGGCAAAGAGTGCCTCCTCGATCGCCGGCTCATCTTCAAATTGAACATCGTTGGCATCCAGCAACGCCGAGACGGCTTCGATGATCTCAATCTTCTGCAAACCGTAACGGCTCCGCAATACCCACTCGGTTTCCAGAAGAACCAACTGGCTGACGAAAACACGGCTTCCCCCCGCGACTTCGCGCCGGATCAATCGTCGCGCCTTCTCAAACTGAATTTCGTCGTCTCGCACCAGAAAACGCACGAGGATATTGGTGTCGATTCCGAGCATCAGATCGATAGCTGCCCAATCGGAATCGGCTTCCGGCCCTTCTTGTGCAGCATCCCTGCCAGGTCGGTGACACTCTTGTTCTTCACTCGCATGATTACCGTGGCATCCGGCATCAATGTGAAGGTCATCCGATCCCCGGGCTTCATGCCAAGACCGTCCCGGATTTCCTTGGGAATCGTTGTTTGGCCCTTGCTGGTGAGCGTGGCATCCGTTGGCATCTCAATCTCCTAGTTCCTTACCATGGTAATTATAGTAAGGATTAAGGGAAATGGCAAACAGGGCCTGAATTCGTGCCACCAAGGATTTTGGTGCGGGAGAATCGCCGGGCCATACCGCCTTGATGCAGCGCACCGCGTGCGCCAGAGGGCAGCGCAGTTGAAGTACGGCGGCGAACGGGCTAGAGTTGCGGCACGTCGCCGACCAACACGAGGAGCCGATTCATGATCGCCAGGACCGCCCGAACCCTTGTCATGCTCGCCGCATCGACCTGCCTCGCCGTTGCCCACGCCGCAGTCGAACCGGGCCAGCAGGCGCCGGACTTCAGCCTGCGCAACCTTTCCGGGGACAGCGCCAGCCTCGCCCAGTTCAAGGGCAAGACCGTCGTGCTCGAATGGAACAACCCGAATTGCCCCTTCGTCCGCAAGCACTATGGCTCAGGCAACATGCAGGGCCTGCAGCAGGCCGACAAGGGCAAGACCGTCTGGCTCGCGATCAATTCGACCAACCCCGGCAGCGGCGATTTCATGAGCGCCGAGGCGCTGAAGAAGTGGCTGGCCGAGCAGAAGTCCGAGCCGACCCACTACCTGCTCGATCCCGATGGCAGCGTCGGCCGCCTTTACGGCGCGAAGACCACCCCCCACATGTATGTCATCAATCCGCAGGGCCGCGTGGTCTATGCCGGCGCGATAGACGACAAGCGCAGCACCAATCCCGAAGACATCCCCGGCGCGAGCAACTACGTTCGGACTGCGCTGGCCGCCCAGGCCAGGGGCGAACCGGTGGCGAATGCCAGCACGCCGCCCTACGGCTGCTCGGTCAAGTATTGAAAGGCGTCAGGGCAAGGCAATGTCGACGCGATAGGCGCGGCGCGCGCCCGCCGCCGGCGCCGTGACCCAGACCGCCGGCCACGCCCCCGCGCCTCGCCGGCGGCCGTTGGGCGTCAGGCGCGAACTCCACACCAGCTTGCCGTCGCGGTCGACCAGCGTCGGGATCACCCCCGGTTCGACGATGTCCTCGGGCTCGACGAAGAGTTCGCCCCGACGCGCGAGATCCGGCGGCAGGGTGATCGTGACCTCGACCGCGTCGCCGCGGATTCGCGCCGTGGCGGAGAGGCCCTCGGCGGCCTGGACCAGCCGTTCGCGGGCAAGCGTGAAGGCCGCCGCCTGCGGGCCTCGTACCGGAGTCCTGGCGCCACCCGGCAAAGCCAGCGCCAGTCGCGCCTGCCGTGGAATACAAATGTCATTGCATTCGAGCCAACGGGCATCGACCGCCAGCGTAATTTTTCCCGTCAACTCTCGCGGCGGAAAGATCAGCACCGGCAGCAGCACCTCGCCCTGGTAGCCGAAGCTCGCCAGCGGTCCGCGCTGCAGGCGCTCGGGAAACGGCCATTCGATCTCGCCCGCACGAAACCCGGATGGCAGGGTCCAGGCCAGCGTCGTCGGCGTGCCTGCATCGCCGGGATTGCGCCAGTAGGTATGCCAGTGCGCGTCGTGGCGCATGCGCAGGCCCACCCAGAACGGCTTGCCGGGCACGATGGCGACGATTTCGCTGACCAGCTCGACGGCGACGCTCCCGGGCTTGGCGGCAGCGGCCGCTTCCGCGGCGAGCGCCGCTGGCACGGCGGCCAGCAGCAGCCACGCCCCGGCCGCCAGCAGAACCAGACGGCGCGCTGGCAACCAATCCGCGCGGCGCCGCGTACCCGGCGTCGCCCATCCCGTCGCTTCGCGTCCAAGTCTCCCGATCAACGAACGTCCCTCCGCGAAGCCCCGATCTCGACCCGCTCGGCACGCTGCATCTCGCCCGACTCGAACATCCGCGGATCATCGACGAAGGCGTTGACCCACGGGATCGTGTCGCTGCCCCAGAAGCACTGACCCCGCACGACGAGCGTCGGCACGCCGAACACGCCCTGCGCCACGGCGTCCGCGGTATTGTCCATCAGGTGCTGCTTGATCCCCGGATCGGCAGCCAGCGCGGCGGCCTCGGCACCGCTGGTACCAAGCCGCGCGCATAGCGCGGGCCATTCGTCCGCGACATCACGGCCCTCGCCAAAGACGAAGTCGAAGGCCGCTTCAACCGCCGGGCGCCCGGCGCCGAGCCCTATCAGCAGTCGCTGAACGTGCAGCGGGTTGAACGGGTGGCGCGGCGGCATGCGGAACGGGATGCCCAGTTGCGTCGCATTCCAGATGCAGTGCCGATAGGTGTGCAGGCGCTTGGGCGCCAGCTCGGCCGGCCCCTTGTTGTCCCAGTGCTTGAGCAGGCCGGCGAACAGCACCGGCACCGGCTCCACGTCCAGCGCAGGGTGCAATTCGTCGAAGCGCTTCAAGTGCAGATAGGCGAACGGCGATACGACATCGAAATACCAGCGTGCCTTGATCCTGTCGTTCATCGGCATCTTCCCGGAGTTCTGTCCATCGGTGACCGCGCTATTTCGCCTTGAAGCAGCGCACCGCGTGCGTTGCGCCGAACAGGGTTTCCGCCGGATAGTCGCGCCGGCAGCCCACGTCGGCCAGCGGGCAGCGCGGATGAAAATGGCATCCTGACGGCGGATTGGCCGGCGAAGGCATGTCGCCGGCCAGCTTCGGCGCCTCGCTGCGGGCGCCATCGACGCGCGGCACGGCGGCCAGCAGGGCCCGGGTGTAGGGGTGCCGCGGCGTGCGCAGGACCTCGTCGGCGCTGCCGCGCTCGACCACGCGGCCGAGATACATCACGGCGACATCGTGGGCAAGGTAATCCACCACCGCGATGTTGTGCGTGATGAACAGGTAGGCCAGTTGCAGCTCGCGCTGCAGGTCGGACAGCAGGTTGAGGATCTGCGCCTGCACCGACACGTCGAGCGCGGAAGTCGGTTCGTCGCAGATCAGCAATTGCGGACTCACCGCCAGCGCGCGCGCGATGGCGATGCGCTGGCGCTGCCCGCCGGAGAATTCGTGCGGATAGCGGCCAGCCATGTCGGCACGCAAACCCACCTGCTCCAGCAGGGGCCCGATCATTGCCGTCACCTCGCTGTCGCGGCCGCTGCGACCGACACCCAGCGCCTGCATGCCCTCGGCGATGATGTCGCCGATCCGAAGGCGCGGATTGAGCGAGGCGAACGGATCCTGGAATACCATCTGCATCCTGGCGCGCAGCGGTCGCAGTTCCGCCGACGAGCGCGTGGTCAGCTCCACGCCATCGAGGCGGACACTGCCGGCGGTCGGCCGCAGCAGTTGCAGCATGGCCTTGCCCGCGGTGGTCTTGCCGCAGCCGGACTCGCCCACGAGCGCCAGCGTGCGCCCCGGCATCAGGCGCAGCGACAGGCCATCGACCGCGCGCACGGCGCCCACGGCGCGCTGCAGGATGCCGCGCCGGATCGGGAAATGCACTTGCAGGTCGCTGACCTCCAGCAAGGCCCTCGATCCTCCGGGGATCGCCATGTTACCGGCGCCGACTGTTGCGACGACGCCCGGCGCCGCGCCGGGCAGGAAGCAGCGCACGCGCTGCCCGCCGTCTGCGTCGCGCCACGGCGGCGGACTGCTGCGGCACTCCGGCATCACTTCGCTGCAGCGCTCGACGAAGCGGCAGCCGGCATGCCGCGCATCGGCCGCCGGCACGCTGCCGGGAATCGTTGCCAGGCGGCCGCCGCGCCGCTCCGCGTCGGGCAGCGCGGCAAACAGGCGCACCGAGTAGGGGTGCACCGGCCGCGTGAAGAAAGCTTCGCGCGGCGCTTCTTCCACCAGTTGGCCGGCATACATGACGCCGACCCGATCGGCCATGCGCGCCACCACGCCGAGGTCGTGCGTGATCAGCAGCAGTGCCATGCCCTGCCTGCGTCGCAGATCGTCGAGCAGGTCGAGCACCTGCGCCTGGATCGTCACGTCCAGCGCCGTGGTCGGCTCGTCGGCGATCAGCAATCTCGGTGAGCCGGCCAGCGCGATGGCGATCATCACCCGCTGGCGCAGTCCGCCCGAAAGCTGGAACGGATATTCGTCGAGGCGCCGCAGCGGATCGGGAATGCCGACCTGGTCGAGCAGTTCGCCGGCGCGCGCGCGCGCCGCCGCGCCCTGCAAGCCCGCATGCAGTTGCAATGCCTCGACAATCTGCCGGCCGACGGTGAGCACCGGGTTGAGGCTGGTGGCGGGCTCCTGGAAGATCATGCCGATGCCGCCGCCGCGGATGTCGCGCATGCCGGATTCGGGCAGCGCCAGCAGGTCCCTGCCTTCAAAGCCGACGCTGCCGCTGGCAACCTGCGCGGCCGCGGGCAGCAGGCGCATGATGCCCAGCGCCGTCATCGACTTGCCGCAGCCCGATTCGCCGAGCAGCGCGAAGCATTCGCCGGCCGCGATGTCGAAGCTGATTCCATCCACCGGGCGCGCGGCGCCAATATGAATCTCCAGGTCCGTCACCGAAAGAATGCTCATGCCGACGACCTCGGATCGAAGGCATCGCGCACTGCATCGGCGAACAGGTTGGCGGCCAGCACCAGGGCGAACATGAAGCTGAAGGCGGCCAGCAGCGACCACCAGACCATGGGCTCGCGCGCCAGTTCCATGCGCGCCGTGTTGATCATGGTGCCGAACGATATGGTGGTCGGATCGACGCCGACGCCGACATAGGACAGCACCGCCTCCGCCAGGACCAGGCCGGAGAAATCCATCACCAGCGAGATCAGCACGATGTGCATCAGGTTGGGCAGGATGTGGCGGCGCATGATGGCGAAGCGGCCGACGCCGAAGGCCTGCGCCGCCTGGACGAATTCCAGCTCGCGCAGCTTCAGCGTCTCGCCGCGCAGCAGGCGCGCCACCCCGGTCCAACTGGTGACGCCGAGGATCAGGCACAGCGCCAGCAGGCGCGCATCGGCGCGCTCGGCGGAAGTGGCGAACCAGTCCGGATGGGTGTCGATCACCACCTGCATCATCAGCACCGCCGCGGCGATCAGCAGCACGCCGGGAATTGAACTCAGCGTGGTGTAGAGGTACTGGATCACGTCATCGACCCAGCCGCCGATGAAGCCGGCGAGGATGCCCAGCAGCACCGCCAGGGGCAGCATCACCAGCGTGGTGAGCGTCCCGATCAGCAGGCCCGTGCGGATGCTTTTCAGCGACAGGTAGAGCACGTCCTGCCCCACCTTGTCGGTGCCGAAGACATGGTAGCCGCTGCCCAGCGACAGCAGGACGCCAAGCAGCAGGAAGATCGCCAGCAGGGTGAGCAGCACTGCGCGAATCGCGCCGCCTTTCAGAGCCCTGCCTCCGAGCGCAACCAGGATGTCTCCTCCCCCTCCAAGGGGGAGGCTGGGAGGGGGATGGGTCTTGCCGAGACGCACCGCGGCCACCAGCAGCAGCCAGATCACCAGCCCGCCGCCCAGGCCGCGCGAGACCCGCACGGCGATGTCGAGTTCATGGCCGGACAGGTCTTCGCCGAGGTGCGCGCCGCCGTGCTTGAGCCGCGGAAACTCGCGCTGCGCCGAGTCCGCCAGCGCTTCCTTGGCGAACAGATGGGTTGCCAGCGGCGCCGAGTAGGTCTTCTCGGCACGCTGGCGCAGGTCGGCCAGCAGCGCATCGAGCGCCGAGTTCACCTCCACCGCATACCTCGCCGCGGCGCCCGGTTGCGGCGGCAGGAGCGCCCGGTAATGCAGCGAATCGAGCAGGCCGATCAGCACGAAGACGGCCAGCACGGTCGCCGCCGCCATCGCCACGCCATCCCTCAGGACGCGCGCCCAGGCAGCGCGCAGGGCGTCCTGCCGGCGCGCCCAGAGGACCAAGCCAACGATCACGGCGATCAGCACGAACAGCAGCGCATCGGACCACAGCAGTACAACCTGGAAGCTCATTGCAAGCGCACCCGCGGATCGGCCAGCGTGTACGACAGATCCGTCAGCAGCAGGCCGGCGATGTACAGGACCGAGCCGATGAACACCATCGAGCGCACCACGGCGAAATCCTGCGCATTGATCGCGTCGATCGTGTAGCTGCCCAGGCCGGGAACACCGAAGAAGGATTCGGTCAGCAGGCTGCCCATGAACAGGGTCGGAATCACCACCACGACGCCGGTGAGGATCGGAATCAGCGCGTTCCTCAGCACATGGCGGAACAGCACCACGCGCTCGGGCAGGCCCTTGGCGCGCGCGGTGCGCACGTAGTCACGGGTGATCTCTTCGAGGAAGATGGTGCGATACCAGCGGGTCGATGCGCCGATGCCGGCGATCAGACCGATGATTACCGGCAGCACCAGGAACTTCGCCGCATCGAAGCCGCCGCTGTAACCCGAGATCGGCACCAGGTGCCAGACCTTCGACACCAGCCATTGCCCGCCGATGATGTAGAACAGCCCCGAGATCGACATCATCGCCACGCACAGCACGACACCGGCAAAATCCAGCGCCGTGGCGCGGAAGAACACCAGCAGCAGCGCAAACGAAATCGCCACGAAGAGTCCGAGGACGAAGGTCGGCAGCGCGATCGCCAGGCTCGGCCCCATGCGGTCGCCGATCTCGCGGGCAATGTCGCGGCCGTCGTCGGCGCGGCCGAAATCGCCGGCGAACATGCGCACCGACTTGCTGAAGAAAATGGTGTCGGTCAGTTTCGTTCCGCCCGCCGCCGCGCCGTTCCACACCAGCGGCTTGTCATAGCCGCGCTCGGCCTTCCATTTCTGGATCGCCTCGGGGGTCACCCGCTTGACGCCGAGCTGCATGCGCGCCATGTCGTCCGGCGTATTCACCACGAAGAACAGGGCGAAGGTGAACAGGTTCACCCCGACCAGGATCGGGATCGCATACAGCAGGCGGCGGATTATGTAGGCGAGCATCGGCGGAGGCGCTATCGCGGCGTGGAAATGTCGCGTCCCAGCAGCATAGCGAAAAAGTCGCGGCGCATCGCGGGTGAAAAGTCGTGGCGGCTGATGAATTCCGTCGCCGCGCCCGGGCCGCGCCATGCGAGGCCCCAGATCGGCGCGATCTCGCTCGGCTGCATCGCATAGCGCGCATCGCCGACGAAGCCCGGATTAGCGCGATCCTCAACCACAAAGCCGTCGGAGAAAACGCGGAAGCGCTCGATGTCGCGCAGGCGGCGCGCATCGCCCGCGGCCACCCGCTGCGCCCCGGCGGCATCGAGCAGCGTCGCCGACTCGCCGGGGTAGTGGCGCAACTTCAGCCCCAGATGAAAAGCATCGACCTGTACCCGTCCGTCATGGACGTAGAGCGAACGCCACAGCACCAGGTTGGCCATCGACGGCTTCGCCGAAAGCTGCGTCGCCTGATGCCCGCGCGCCTGCGCCAGCGCCAGCGCCGCTTCTTGCACGCGCTGCTGTTGAAAAATGCTGAAACCGAAATAAGCCAGGCCCAGCACCAGGCTCCAGCGCAGCGCCGTCGAAGCAGGGCGCCGCAGGCAGAGAAACAAGGGTACCGCAAGCAGCAGCGTGAACAGCGGATCGACCACGGCGATCAGGTTCCATGCTTCCCGCCGTTCCGAGAACGGCAGCCACAGGTGAGTGCCGTAGCTGGTGCAGGCATCCAGCAGCGGATGCGGCAGGTAGCCGGCGAAACAGAACGCGTAGAGCGCGGCAAAGCCGGTCCGGCGCCGCAACAAGGGCCACAGCAGCAGGGCGGCAAGCAGCGCGCCGACCGGGACGAAGGCCAGTGCATGGGTGAAATGGCGGTGATAGTCGAGCACCAGCAGCGCATCGCCGCCGCTCTGGATCAGCGCATCGGCATCCGGCAGGAGCCCGGCCACCGCGCCGATGCCGGCCGCCAGTCTGCGCCGTGCTGCCAGCGCCGACTGTTGGCCGGCCGGGCGGAACGACGCCGCGCCCGCCGCCAGCGCCGCGCCCATCACGGCGTGAGTGACAATATCCATGCGCGAATGGTAGGCCCTCTCATGCCGAATGATCTGCCGGCGGCTTCTTCCCGAAGCGGCCCGGCAGTCCCCGCGCCTTCTGCCGCGCGATGAACTCCTCGTTGCGCGGCCACGCACCGGTGGTGAATCGGGTCTTCACCGCGCCGGCGGCGCCACTCAGCAGCCCGATGGCAAGCAGCAACAGCAGAAAGGGCGCCAGGCTCGCCAGGATCAGCCATTGGGCCGCCTTCAGCAGCCGTGCCAGATGAGGCGGGCCGCCCAGGGCCTTTTGCAGCAGCCAGACCGCCATGTAGCACAACAAGGCATCTGTGATCACCGCGCCGAGGCCGAAGGGAATGCGACAGGCCAGACCGGAGAATTCGCTGTTGCCCCACAGCCAGGGCAGCGAGATGCTGCCCGAGCAGGCGCGTTCCCCGGCGCCAAAGGCGACCCAGTTGCCGATCGCGGCAAGCGCGGCAAGCGCGAGCGCGCCGAACAGGCCGCTGGCCAGCGGCGCCCGCGGACCGGCCATCACGGCCAGTCCCGCCATGGCGAACGTGCCACCGGCGGCGAAGCCGATCCATGGCGGGCCGTTGATGTCCTCTCGATCCAGCGGCCCGATGTCGAATGCTGCCAGCATGGGCAGGACGCCGGCCGCGACGAACACCAGGCCGACCACCAAGGCTGCACCGGGAGAGAGTTGTTCCTGTCGGTTCATTGCGCAGGCGATTGTGCTCCGCTGCCGGGTCCTGGCGCCACGCGAACGATCCGGCGCCGCAAGCGCCCTACTTGAACGTGTACCCGGCCCGGCTCAGCCAGGCGGCGACAGCAGCAGGCACGACCATGCGCATGGCATTACTCCCGGAATGGATTGCGGCGTCGATCACTGCAGGTAGCTGATTTCCATTTCCGAGTCGAGCCCCGTCACCATGTCGAGGATCTCTTCGGTGAATTCCTCGTCTTCGTCGCTCCAGGTAGCATCCGGCGCGGTGGAGGTGGCCACCAGCGGCGCGAGGTCGAAATCGACGAAGCGGTCGCCCACCTTGAGCACGAAGATGCCGGAAGGATGTTCGACCAGTTCCCAGTCGTCCGGAATTTCCAGCTCGGCATGCAGTTCAAGCGACAGCTTCTTCATTTCGTTCTCCGCCTTCAGGTGTCCAGATGCGCATCCTAATGCATCCGGCTCCGGCAGGGTAGGATGGCGGGCCAAACCTGGACCAGGCACAACGATGAGCCACCCCCCAAGGGCAAACGTCGCATGCGACCTCCCAATCGCAAACGTCGCATGCGACCTTCCCCTGCTCCTTGACAACGACACGGTGCGCCGGCATCTCTCGCTCGACGCCTTGCTGCCGGCCATCGAGGCTGCGCTGGTCGATCTCTCCGCCGGCCGCGTGGTGCAGCCGCTGCGCACGGTGATGGAACTGCCCGGCCCCGGCAGCCTGCTCTTCGTCAAGCCCGCGCTGGCGGGCCGCGCCCTGGCCACCAAGCTGATCACCCAGGTGCCCGACAACGCTGCGCGCGGGCTGCCGACCATGATCGCCACCTTGCTGCTGCTCGACCCGCTGACCGGGGTCCCGCTGGCGGTGATGGATGCCACCTGGCTGACCGAACTGCGCACCGCCGCCGTCTCCGCCGTGGCCACCCGCGCGCTGCGCGACGGCCGGCCCAAGCGCCTGGCCCTGCTCGGTTCCGGCCGGCTGGCGCGCAGCCACGCGCTGGCCCTGCGCGCCGTCGTGCCGATCAGCGATATCCGCGTCTGGAGTCCCACGCCTGCCCATGCCGGGCGCTGCGCCGCCGAGATCGGCGGCAGCGCCAGTCCCGCTGCGGAAAGCGCGGTGCGCGACGCCGACATCGTGGTGACCGTGACCAATGCCAGCACGCCGGTGCTGATGGGCCGCTGGCTCAAGCCCGGCGCGCTGGTCCATGCGGTGGGCGCGCCGCGCCCGGCATGGCGCGAACTCGATGACGACGCCATGGCCAACTACGTGATTGCCGACCACCGCCGCGCCGCCGAAACCGAGTCGGGCGACGTGATCCTCTCCGGCGCGCGGGTGCAGTGCGAAATCGGCGAGGTGCTGGCCGGCCGGGTGCAGGTGCCGACCGGAGTCACGGTCATCTTCAAGGCGCTCGGCCAGGCCGTGGAGGACGCCGTCGCGGCGCGGCTGGTGTATGACGCAGTCACCCGGACTGAGGAATCGCGTCTGCCCTAATGAACGCGCCTTGACTGCTGCCAGGCGATGACTGTTTGATTGGCGTGGAAGAACATCGGCTCGGAGATGTCGCGCGGCAGGTTCTGGCGCAGGGCGGTGAACAACGCCGAGTTGGTTTCCCGCGCGAGTTCCGTGCTTGCTGCGGCCTCGTTCAGGCAGCGCAACTGGATGTTCGCCAGGGCGTCGGCGGCGAGTCGCCATCCCAGCGTCGGCATGCGCCCGGTCAGCGCCACCAGCATGCCGCCCAGCGTAGCCAGGATCGGTGTGGCCTCGTCGCGGTCATCGCAGGCGATCATGGCGTGCCACAGCGCCATGTGGATATTGCGCCGCAGATCCATCTTGAAATCGATTGCGTCGCCTTCGGTCTCCTCGATGGCAGCAAACTGCTGCTGGAAACGCGCATCGGCGGCGACATCGAGACCCTTGCGCAGGGCGCCGAGCAAGGCACTGATGCCGGGGATGGCGGTCAGGCCAAAAGCCTGGCACCAGGCCAGTCCCCACTGGTCGATGCCGCTCACCAGCAGGGCCAGGCGCAGGGCGCGGGAGTCGCCATCGGCCGCGGCCTGCGCCCAGTTCCGGCAAAGGCGTCCGATCTCTTCCACGGCGGCATCAAGTGCGGCTGCGTCGCCCTCCAGCGTCAAGCGGAAGATGCGGGTGAAGGCATCCTGCGCCATGCGCGCGGCCTGGCGTTGCATGTCGGACGGGCAAAGGAGCGCCAGGCCGTCGGCGGGGAGTGAAAAGGGCTTGTCGCCGGCTTCGTTCATGGCGCTAGGATACCGTCTCCGCTTGCGGCGGGACATAATGAAATCCTGCCAATCGAATACGACATGATGCGAAGCCTGGTGGCGCCCGCTACCTGCTCAAGCCGAAACCGAGATGGTCGAACCGCTGTTCTGGTCGCCGCCGATGTCGTAGGCCTGCATCAGTTTGACGATCTGCATCATCACCCTCGCGTAGTCGCTGTCCGCGGGCGCGGACGAAGCGCCAGCTTGGGTCGACGACGACGAAGACGTGGAGCCGGTCTTCTGCTCGTAGGCTACCAACTCCTGGAGGCTGATCTTGCCATCCTGATTGGTGTCGGCAGCGTCGAAGTTCTTCACGAGATTGGTGAGCGCGCTTGACGCTGCGCTGTCCGTTGTTTTGACTTCGCGCGCCGCTGTACTCAGTTGATCCTTCGATAGACCGCCGTCGTCACCACCAGGAGGCGGGGGCATACCGCCCATGCCACTCATGGCGCCGTTCATGCGCATGCTCTGGAATTGCTGGTCGAGCTGATCGGCCACCTCCTTGAGCGTATCCGAGAACTCCTGCTTGGTGATCTTGCCATCATTGTTGCTGTCGAATTTGGAGAACATCTCATCGACGCTCGGCGTGCTACCCGAGGTCGAGGATGACGACGATATCTTGGCAAACGCGGCCTGAAGATCGGATTTCTCTATGTAACCCTGTCCGGTCGCGTCCAGCTTGGAAAACAAATCGTTCGCCATCTGCGTTGGGTCGGGGCGCTTCATGGCGCGCATGCCCTGCATCATCATCGAGGCGTTGCCGCCTATGCCGCTTATGCTATTGCTCATCATGTGTTCCTTTCCTGGTAAGTGAGTCATCGCGTGATGCCATGCACTCGATGGTCCCTATGCAAGATATCGACCGCAACGCCCATAAATTCATGGGTTTGGAGGTAAAGCTGTGTAAAAGCGTGTTAAGAAAACAGTCAAGGTCGCAGGGCAAAAGAAGATTGCGCCAAACAATCCGGATGGCAGCCCCCGGCCTTGGCCGCTACAGGCAATGTTTGCACGGCGTAAAGACTTGTTAAGCCGCAGCAGCGGTGCGCGATTCCGGTTGCAGACGCGGCGCCATGCCTTGGTGAGCCGGCAAAGATTGCCGTCATTTCATGGTCAACCTCAACCCTGCGAACCGATCCCTCCAGCGGACGGCCTGGCGCAACGGCGATTCCCCTGCAACCGGACCTTCCCTGTCGTCGCGGCCCTTCCGGAATGGACATGCTTCGCTGCAGTATTCATGGTGCCCGGGACTCGTGTCAAAGGCTGTCAGGCAGACGTAAATGCGAGTAAAGGTCCAATGCGCTGGCGGCTCTTGACCTATGATTGCCACCATTCCCGCGCACGGATTGGAAAATGAGCCCCAGGGTCCTGTTGGTCGACGACGATGCAGAACTCGTCGAGTTGATACGCGACTACCTCGAGAAGGAGCATTTCACGGTGGCGGTCGCGCACGATGGTGCAGCAGGCTGTGCGGCGGTACTTGCCGGAGGCGTGGACATTGTCGTTCTCGACGTCATGATGCCCGGCATGGACGGGATTCAGACCTTGGCGCGGATTCGGGCGGCGAGCTCAGTGCCGGTCGTGATGCTGACCGCGCGCGGCGACGATGCCGACCGCATCGCGGGCCTTGAGCTTGGCGCCGACGACTATGCACCCAAACCCTGCTCGGCGCGCGAACTGGTCGCTCGCATCCGCGCCATCCTGAAGCGTGCCGCCACCACGGCCGCTCCCGCGACAGAAGCTTCACAACCCATTGTTGCCGGAATGTTGACCGTCTGGCCTGCGCAACGTCGCGCCGAACTGGACGGCAAGTCGTTGGACCTCACCAGCACCGAATACAACCTCATGGAAATTCTCGCCCGCAACGCCGGGCGACCTGTCAGCAAGGCGGAGCTTTCGGAAAAAGCCCTGGGGAGGGCTTTCGCGCGATTTGATCGCAGCATCGACGTGCACATGAGCAAGATCCGCCAAAAGCTGGGCAACCTCACCAATGGTCACGCCCTGATCCAGACCGTGGTCCGCAAGGGATATCAACTGATCCTCAAATAATGGGCCGCCTGTTCTGGAAATTCTTCCTCATCTTCTGGCTGGCGCAGTTCATCACGGCCGCCGGAGTCGGCATGGCAGTGTGGATGGAGCATTCCGCGGACCGGTCGGCAGCCGGCGTGGTCGCCCGCCGACCACTACCACCTTTCCCGCCTGATTTTGCTGGCGCGAACAGGCTGCCACCACCGCCCGGCGTCGGGCCCCCGCCACCGCATCTGCTACCGCCGCCGCTGGTACCCATCCTCGCCGGTTCCCTCATCAGCCTGGTTTTCGCGGCGCTCCTTGCATTGCATTTCGCCAGGCCGATCCGCAGTCTTCGTAGCGCTTTCGGAGCAGTGGCGGAGGGAAGACTGGATACCCGCATTGGCACATCCATGGGCCGGCGGACTGACGAACTTGCCGATCTGGGCAGGAACTTCGATGACATGGCAGGCCACCTTCAGGACGTCATGGAAGCTCAGCGCCGGCTGCTCCACGACGTTTCTCACGAGTTGCGTTCGCCCTTGGCGCGACTACGGGCGGCCACCGACCTTATGCAGCAGCAGCCGGAACGCGCCGTCGAGCTTGTCCAACGCATTCAGCGCGACACAGAGCGCATGGATGCGCTCGTCGGAGAACTTCTGACGCTGGCGCGGCTCGACACCGGCATGACGTGCAATCTTGACGAGCAGGTGGATCTATACGAAATCATCATGGACATCGCCGACGATGCCGGCCTCGAGGCGGGCCGCCAATCCTGTGAGATCAGGGTCGATCTCGATCACTCGCTCGTCTTGCGCGGAAACCATGAGCTTCTGCATCGGGCAATAGAGAATGTGGTGCGCAATGCGGTACTCCATGCCCCAGGAAGCGGCGGCATCATATCGATTTCCGTCAGCGAGGCCGACGGACTGCTGCGTATTGTCGTGGCCGACAACGGACCTGGCGTTGCGGCAGCCGAGCTCGGCTCGATTTTTGAACCATTCTTCCGCAGCGGGACGGCCCAGTCCGCGACAGGCTATGGACTGGGATTGGCGATCACCCGCCGAGTCGCACAGGCCCATGGCGGAAGGGTCCTGGCTGCGAACAGACCGGCGGGCGGGTTGGCGGTAACGCTGGAGTTGGCGGTCGACAAGGACTGAACCAGCGTCCGATGTCCCGCACCCGTCAAGTCTTGGCCTCAGCCCCGGATAGCTTGTGCACGCCGAGCTATGCGCAACGTGGGGTCAGGCGCCGTGTCGCCATCGCCGACCCTTGCACGGCCCTCGGCAGGAATGCCGGGGGGCTATAATTCGCGGCCCTGACATTCGCCAGCGAAGGAACCGAAGTCCATGAACGTGCCGGAAATCCTCGCCAAGCTTGCCGCGACCGCGCTTGAGGGCGAGGTGATCTTCCCGACCACGGCCGAGATGGCGCTCAAGATCCAGCGGCTACTGGACGATCCGGACTGCTCGGTGGACCAACTGGCGCGCCTGGTGCAAGCCGATCCGCTGCTGGCGACCAGGGTGGTCGCAGTCGCCAATTCGGTCATCTACAACCGCTCCGGACAGAACGTCGCGAATGTCAAGAACGCCTTGACGCGCCTCGGCTTCAAGATCGTGCGCGTCCTCGCCGCTTCCGTGGTGGTGCGGCAGATGGAAGGCATGGCGCAGACCATCGAGCATCGCCGGATGGCCAGGCAACTGTGGGAACGCACGGCGCACGTCGCCGCCCTGGCGAATGTCATTGCCCGGCGCGTCACCCATCAGGACCCGGACAGCGCCTTCTTTGCCGGAATCGTCCATGAGGTCGGCAGCTTCTACCTGATCGCCCGCGCCGACGACTATCCCGGTCTTCTCGAAGGAGGCGACGGCAGCCTGGCCGCATGGAACGGCAGCAGCGGCGCCGAAGTCAGCCGCGCCGTGCTGCAGCGACTCGGCGTTCCGGCCGACGTGCTGGCAGTCATCGAAGGTTTGCGCGACGGTCGCCTGGCGATACCGCCGACGTCGCTCGGCGACACCTTGCTGCTGGCCTGCCGGCTGGCCCCCGTGGCATCGCCGCTGGCGCGGCTGGTCGGGGCTGCAACGGGAACCGACGCGCCGCTCGATGCGGGCCTCGACGCGGCGACCCTGAGCGGCATCGTGCAGGAATCCAGGGAAGAAGTCGGCTCGCTGATCGGCGCGCTTTCCGCCTGATCGCGCCGCGCGGCTTTCGCTCCGGAGCATTCCTTGGCCATCCATCGCTTTCTGCTCCGGGGCGAGTTCATCGAACTCAATGTCCTGCTCAAACTGCTGGCGCTGGCACCCTCCGGCGGCGCCGCCAAGGCGCTGGTGGCGGAGGGCGTCGTCGCCGTGGACGGCGAAATCGAAACCCGCATCCGCCGCAAGCTGCGGGCGGGCAACATGGTGCGCGTGGCCGATGAGGAAATCCGCATCCTGGCCGCCGATGACCCGGCCCCCGGCGCACCCAGCGCCGCCGCCGGGGGGAAGGCCCACCCATGACCATCCAGTGGTTTCCCGGACACATGACCTCGGCGCGCAGGAAGGCCGCCGAGACCATGGCGACGAGCGATGTGGTGATCGAGGTCTGCGACGCGCGCCTGCCCGAGGCGAGCAGCAACCCGATGATCCGCGAACTGCGCCTGCACCGCCAGCGCCCCTGCCTCAAGCTGCTGAACAAGGCCGACCTGGCGGACCCGGCGGTGACCCAGGCCTGGCTGGATTGGTACAACGGCCAGCCGGGAGTCAAGGCGGTGGCCATATCGAGCAAGAAGCCGGGCGAGGCCGCGCGCGTACCCGGCCTGTGCAAAGCCCTGGCGCCCCACCGCAACGACGGCATCAAGCCGCTGCGCATGCTGATCATGGGCATTCCCAACGTCGGCAAGTCGACCCTGATGAATGCCCTGCTCAAGCGCCGGGTGGCCGCCGTCGGCGACGAGCCGGCGGTGACCAAGTCGCAGATGAGCATCGACCTCGGCCCGACCATGAGCATCACCGACACGCCGGGCCTGATGTGGCCGAAGATCAGGCACGACAGCGACGGCTACATGCTGGCCGCCAGCCACGCCATCGGCCGCAACGCGGTGATCGATTCGGAAGTCGCGGTGTTCCTCGCCGCGCTGCTGCTGCAACGCTACCCCGCGATGCTGGTCGAGCGCTATGGCTTCGTCATCGACGGAATGGACGGCATCGGCGTGGTCGAAGCCGTGGCGAAAAAGCGCGGCTGCATCGTCCAGGGCCGCCGCGGCGGCGAGCCGGACCTGGAGAAGGCGGCGATGGTCCTGCTCACCGATTATCGCAACGGCAAGCTCGGCCGCATCAGCCTGGAAACCCCCGACAGCCGCGCCGCGATGCTGGCGGGCGAGGCACCGGAAGACAAGGCGCGACCGGGCTGAAATAGTCGTTTACAGCCCCGAGGTCTGTTTGTATCATCGACCACCAATTACAGAACGGTGTTCTGCATGGTGGAACACCATAAATTACCTTTGTTGGCCGCCAACGTCGGCAGGCGGCCTTCGCTTCCGGTTCCACCGGGTCAGGAGCAAGCATGAGCAGCGCCAACCATGAAATGCACGGCAGCACCGCCGTCATCACCCTCGACAACCCGCCGATCAACGGCCTCGGCTACGACCTGCGCTGCGGCATCGTCGCCGGCATCGACAAGGCCGCCGCCGATCCCGCGGTCAAGGCCGTAGTCCTGATCGGCTCCGACCGTGCCTTCTCGGGCGGCGCCGACATCCGCGAATTCGGCTCGCCGAAGTCCGCCGCGGAGCCCCACCTGCTGACCGTCATCAGAATCATCGAGGACTGCCCGAAGCCGGTCATCGCCGCGATTGGTGGCGCCTGCATGGGCGGCGGTCTGGAACTCGCGCTCGGCTGCCACTTCCGCGTCGCCAAACCCGACGCCTCGATTGCCCTGCCCGAGGTCAAGCTGGGCCTGCTGCCGGGCGCCGGCGGCACGCAGCGCCTGCCGCGCGCGATTGGCGTCGAAGCGGCCCTCAACGTCATCGTCGCCGGCAACCCGGCGCCCGCCGCGAAGTTCAAGGGCACCGCACTGTTCGACGAGGTCGTCGACGGCGACCTGCTAGCCGGCGCCCTGGCCTTCGCCGCCCGGGTGGTCGCCGAGCAGCGTCCGCTGAAGCGCATCCGCGACATCCGGATCGACTACCCGAACCAGGAGGCCTTCTTCCAGTTCTCGCGCAACATGGCCAAAGGCGTGGCCGGCCCCTTCCCCGCGCCCCTCAAGTGCATCGACGCGGTGCAGGCCGCCGTGACCAAGCCCTTCGACGAGGGCATGAAAATCGAGCGCCGCCTGTTCGTCGAACTGATGGGCACGCCGGAGTCGCGGGCGCTGCGCCACGCCTTCTTCGGCGAACGCGCCGCCTCGAAGATCCCCGACGTGCCCGACGACACCCCGGTGCGCAAGATCGCCAAGGTGGGCATGATCGGCGCCGGCACCATGGGCGGCGGCATCACCATGAACTTCCTGAATGCCGGCATCCCGGTCACGATGCTCGAAATGAAGCAGGAGGCGTTGGACAAGGGCATCGCCACGATCCGCAAGAACTACGAAAACAGCATGAAGAAGGGCAAGCTGACCCAGGAGAAACTGGACCAGCGCATGGGCCTGCTGAAGGGCACGATGTCCTACGACGACTTCAAGGACGCCGACCTGATCATCGAGGCCGTGTTCGAGGAAATCGGCGTCAAGGAAGCCGTGTTCAGGAAGCTCGACGAGATCGCCAAGCCCGGCGCGATCCTCGCCTCCAACACTTCCACGCTCGACGTGAACAAGATTGCGAATTTCACCAGGCGCCCGCAGGACGTGGTCGGCATGCACTTCTTCAGCCCGGCCAACGTCATGAAGCTGCTGGAGGTCGTGCGCGGCGCGGCGACGGCCAAGGACGTGATGGCCACCGTGATGCAGGTGGCGAAGAAGATCAGGAAGACCGCCGTGGTCTCCGGCGTCTGCGACGGCTTCATCGGCAACCGCATGATCGAGCACTACGGCCGCGTCGCCGGCTTCCTGCTGGAAGAAGGCGCGACGCCGGCGCAGGTGGACAAGGCGCTGGAGAAATGGGGCATGGCCATGGGCCCCTTCCGCATGGGGGACCTCGCCGGCAACGACATCGGCTGGGCGATCCGCAAGCGCCGCTATGTCGAGAAGCCCTCGATCCGCTACGCCAAATTCGCCGACCGCCTCTGCGAGCAGGGCCGCTACGGGCAGAAGACCGGCAAGGGCTGGTACCTCTACGCACCGGGCAACCGCAAGGCGATTCCCGATCCCGAAGTCGACAAGATGCTCGAAGGCTACCGCAAGGAACTCGGCATCACGCCGCGCAAGATCAGCGACACCGAAATCGTCCAGCGCTGCGTCTATGCGCTGATCAACGAAGGCGCGCGCATCCTCGACGAAGGCATCGCGGCCCGCGCCTCCGACATCGACATGATCTACCTGACCGGCTACGGCTTCCCGCTGTTTCGCGGCGGGCCGATGCTGTATGCCGACGAGGTGGGCCTCTACAACGTGGCGCGGAGCATGAAGGAATTCGCCGCCACCTCCGGCGACCCCTTCTGGGAGCCCGCGCCGCTGATCGCCAGGCGCGTCGCCGAAGGCAAGGCCCTGACCTGAAAACCATTCACCACAGAGACACAGAGGCACAGAGAAAAACAAGAATGAGAAATTCGCCTTTGAAGTTCTCTGTGCCTCTGTGTCTCTGTGGTTCGATTTAGGAGTTCCAAATGACTGATGCCGTTATCGTTTCCACCGCCCGCACCGGACTCGCCAAGTCCTGGAAGGGCGCTTTCAACATGACCCATGGCGCCACGCTCGGCGCGCATTCTGTGAAGCATGCAGTGGCCCGCGCCGGGATCGACCCGGCCGAGGTCGAAGACGTCTTGATGGGCTGCGCCATGCCGGAAGGCGCCTGCGGCGGCAACATCGCGCGCCAGATCGCACTCGCCGCCGGGCTGCCGGTGACGGTGCCGGGCGCCACGGTCAACCGCTTCTGCTCCTCGGGCCTGCAAACCATCGCCATGGCGGCCCAGCGCATCATCGCCGGCGAGGGCGACATCTTCGTCGCCGGCGGGGTCGAGAGCATCTCCTGCGTGCAGCAGGAATCCAACCGGCACATGATCGCCGACCCGGCGCTGCTGAAAGCCAAGCCGGAGATCTACTGGACCATGCTGCAGACCGCCGAGCAGGTGGCGAAGCGCTACAAGCTGCCCAAGGACCGCCAGGACGAGTACGGCGTGAACAGCCAGTTGCGCGCCGCGGCCGCCCAGGCCGCCGGCAAATTCACCGACGAGATCGCGCCGATGACGGTGACCATGGGCGTCGCCGACAAGGCCACAGGAGCGCTGACGACCAGGCAGGCGACCATCGCCGCCGACGAAGGCATCCGCCCCGACACGACGCTGGAGGCCGTGTCCAAGATCCGTTCGGCGATGCCCGGCGGGGTCATCACCGCCGGCAATGCCAGCCAGTTTTCCGACGGATCCTCGGCCGCCGTGCTGATGAACGGCAAACTGGCAGAGCAGCGCGGCCTCAAGCCGCTGGGCATCTTCCGCGGCTTCGCGGTCGCCGGCTGCGAGCCCGACGAGATGGGCATCGGCCCGGTGTTCGCGGTGCCGAAGCTGCTGAAGAAGGCCGGCCTGACGGTGGCGGACATCGACCTCTGGGAACTCAACGAAGCCTTCGCCGTGCAGGTGCTCTACTGCGCCGACACGCTGGGCATCCCGCTGGACAGGCTCAACGTCAATGGCGGTGCGATCGCCGTCGGCCATCCCTACGGCGTCTCCGGCGCCCGCCTGGTCGGCCATGCGCTGATCGAAGGCAAGCGGCGCAAGGCGAAGTTCGTCGTCGTCACCATGTGCATCGGCGGCGGCCAGGGTGCCGCGGGCTTGTTCGAGGTTTGCTGAAAAGCGAAGATCCTTCACCACAGAGACACAGAGGCGCAGAGAAAAGCAATACGATGGATTTGCCTTTGATGTTCTCTGTGTCTCTGTGCCTCTGTGGTTCATGCCTTTGAAAGGAATTTCATGAGCGTCAAACAACTCTTCGATCTGACCGGCAAGGTTGCAATCATCACCGGCGGCTCGCGCGGGCTGGGCTTGCAGATGGCCGAGGCGCTCGGCGAGATGGGCGCGAAGCTCGCGATCACCGCGCGCAAGGCCGACGAACTCGCGGCCGCCAAGGCGCACCTCGAACAGCAGGGAGTCGAGGTGCTCACCGTGGTGAACGACCTGTCGAAGTACGAGCAGATTCCCGGCCTGGTCGGCAAGGTGCTGGAGCACTACGGCAAGATCGACATCCTGGTGAACAATGCCGGGGCCACCTGGGGCGCGCCGGCCGAGGACTACCCGTTCGACGCCTGGATGAAGGTCATCAACCTCAACGTCAATGGCATGTTCCTGCTGACCCAGGAAGTCGGCAAGCGGGCCTTCATTCCGCAGCACTCGGGCAAGATCATCGTCACCGCCTCGATCGCCGGCCTGCGCGGCAACCCGCCGAGCATGGGCACCATCGCCTACAACACCAGCAAGGGCGCCGACGTGAACTTCGTGCGGGCGCTGGCCGCGGAATGGGGCAGGTACAACATCAACGTCAACGCCATCTGCCCCGGCTTCTTCCCGTCGAAGATGTCCAACGGCCTGATGGAAAAGTTCAGCGAGCGGATCATCGCCGGCACCCCGCTGGGCCGCATCGGCGGCGACGCGGACCTCAAGGGCATCGTCGTGCTGCTGGCGTCCGAGGCCGGCCGTCACATCTCCGGCCAGGCCATCGCAGTCGACGGCGGCAGCCTGAGTTTCTGAACGCTTGCGCGATGAACGACGCGGACGATTTCTTCGGCCTCAAGGTGCCCTTCCTCAAGCACCTCGGCGTCAAGGCCGAGATGGCCGGGGGCGGGCGCTCGCGCTTCTCGCTGGAACTGCGCCCGGAAATGCTCAACAGCTTCGAGGTTTCGCATGGCGGCGTGATCATGACCATGCTCGACGTTGCCATGGCCATCGCCGCGCGCACCGCGCAAGGCCATGTCGGCGGCATCATGACGGTCGAGATGTCGATAAGTTTCATCCGCTCGGCGAAGGGCCGCATCGTCACCGAGGGCAAGCTGCTGCGCGGCGGCGAATCGCTGCACTTCTGCGAAGGCGAGGCCTTCGACGCAAGCGGCGAGCTCGTCGCCAAGTCGCTCGGCACCTTCAAGTTGCACCGCGAGGCGCGGAGCAAGGCAGAATAGGCCGGCGTCGCCGTATCGCCGGCGCCGACTTTCAATCACAACACAACGACAACAAGGCCCCCCCCACCATGGAAACGAACCAGAAGATCGTTCTCGCCAGCCGTCCCTCGGCCTGGGTCGAGGAAAGCAATTTCCGCCTTGAAACGGGCGACATCCCCGAACCCGGCGCCAACCAGGTGCTGGTCAGGAACGAATGGCTGTCGCTCGATCCCTACATGCGCGGCCGCATGTCGGAGGCCAAGTCCTACGCCAAGTCGGCCGAGATCGGCGAGGTGATGGTCGGCGGCACGGCCGGCGAAGTGGTCAAGTCGAACCATCCGAAGTTCGCCCCCGGCGACAAGGTGGTCGGCGCGCTGGGCTGGCAGACCTGGGGCGTGGCCGACGGCGGCGCCCTGCAGAAGGTCGATGCCGGCGCCATACCCCTGTCGGCCTGGCTGGGCCCGGTCGGCATGCCCGGCGTCACGGCCTGGGTCGGCCTCAACGATATCTGCGCGCCGAAAGCCGGCGAGACCGTGGTGGTCACGGCCGCCTCGGGTGCGGTGGGCAGCGTGGTCGGGCAACTGGCGAAGATCCACGGCGCGCGCGCCGTCGGCATCGCCGGCGGCGCCGAGAAGTGCCGCTACGTCGTGGAGGAACTCGGCTTCGACGCCTGCATCGACTACAAGGCCGGCAAGCTGCGCGAGGACCTGAAAGCCGCCACGCCCAAGGGCATCGACTGCCTGTTCGAGAACGTCGGCGGCGAGATTTTCGACACCCTGCTCGGACGCATGAATGCCTTCTCGCGCATCGCGGTATGCGGGCTGATCTCCCAGTACAACAGCGAGCCCTACCCGATCAGGAACCTCGCCTCGGTACTGATGAACAGGATCAGGATGCAGGGCTTCATCGTCTCCGACGACCTCTCGCGCTGGCCGCCGGCGCTGAAGGAACTCGCCGGCCTCGTCGCCACCGGCAAGCTCAAGTATCGCGAGACCGTGGCCAACGGCCTCGCCTCCGCACCCGCCGCCTTCATCAGCCTGCTCAAGGGCGGCAACTTCGGCAAACAGTTGGTGAAATTGAAATGAAAGCAACTCAAAGGCTCACCACAGAGACACAGAGGCACAGAGGAAAATCGAAAGCCTGTCTTTGCAGTTCTCTGTGTCTCTGTGCCTCTGTGGTGAAAGGTTTTCGATGACCGACAACTTCACCGGCACGCACCCGGTCGCCGCGCAGGATGCCTTCGACACCGTCCGCCTCGCGGCATGGATGCAGGAGCACGTCGCGGGATTTTCCGGCGCGCTGCACGTCGAGAAGTTCAAGGGCGGCCAGTCCAACCCGACCTTCCTGCTGCGCGACGCCGAACGCAGGTACGTGCTGCGCCGCAAGCCGCCCGGCAAGCTGCTGCCCAGCGCCCATGCGGTGGACCGCGAATACAAAGTCATCTCGGCGCTCGCCGGCACGGAGGTTCCGGTGCCCCGCACCTGGGCCTTGTGCCACGACGACAACGTCATCGGCACGATGTTCTTCATCATGGACTGCGTGGACGGCCGGATCATGTGGGACCCGTCGCTGCCGGGCATGAAGCCGGCCGAACGCGGCGCGATCTTCGACGAGATGAACCGCGTCATCGCCGCCCTGCACAGGGTCGATTACGCGGCCGTGGGGCTGGCCGACTACGGCAAGCCCGACAAGTACCTGGAGCGCCAGGTTGGGCGCTGGAGCAAGCAGTACCGGGCGTCCGAGACCGAGAAGATCGAGGCCATGGACAGGCTGATCGACTGGCTGCCGCAGAACATTCCATCCGATGAAGAGACCAGCATCGTGCATGGCGACTTCCGCCTCGACAACACGGTGTTCCATCCGACCGAGCCGCGCATGCTGGCCGTGCTCGACTGGGAGCTGTCGACCCTGGGCCATCCGCTGGCCGACCTTGCCTACCATTGCATGGCCTGGCGGCTTTCGCCCGGCCAGTTCCGCGGCCTGGTCGGCAACGACCTCAAGGCGCTGGGCATACCCTCGGAAGCCGAGTACGTCGCGGCCTACTGCCGGCGCACCGGTCGCGCGCCGATCCCGCCCAGGGACTGGGAGTTCTACATCGCCTTCAACATGTTCCGCCTCGCCTGCATCCTGCAAGGCATCATGGCGCGCGCCCTGCAAGGCAACGCCTCCAGCGCCGAAGCCATCGAGACCGGCAAGCGCGCCAAACCGCTCGCCGAAGAAGCCTGGCGCCAGGTCGAGCGGCTGCTTGCCAGTCACTAAGAAGCCATGAAGCACCGCTCAAACCGCCGTCATTCCGGGCTTGACCCGGAATCCAGCCCGTACTTTCTGGATTCCCGCTTTCGCGGGAATGACGGCACATTGCGGCTTCGTCACCCCGCTTAAACCTCACGAGGACACACCATGGATTTCGCCTATTCCCCCAAGGTCAGGGACCTGCAGCAGCGGCTCAATGCCTTCATGGACGAGCACATCTATCCGAATGAGAAGGCCTTCCACGACGAGATCGCGGCCAACCGCGCCAAGGGCAATCCCTGGGTGCCTACCGTGATCATGGACCAGCTCAAGGAGAAGGCGCGCGCCGCCGGCCTGTGGAACCTGTTCCTGCCCGAGTCGAAATACGGCGCCGGGCTCGCCAACCTCGAATACGCGCCGCTGTGCGAGATCATGGGCCGCTCCTCGCACTTCGCGCCGGAAGTCTTCAACTGCGACGCCCCCAACACCGGCAACATGGAAGTGCTGGTGCGCTACGGCTCGCCGGCACAGCAGGAGGAATGGCTGGTGCCGCTGCTCGAAGGCAGGATCCGCTCCGGCTTCGCCATGACCGAGCCGGCGGTGGCATCCTCGGACGCCACCAACATCGCGGCGCGCATCGACCGTAAAGGCGAGGAGTACATCATCAACGGCCGCAAGTGGTGGACCTCGGGCGCGCCCGACCCGCGCTGCAAGATCCTCATCTTCATGGGCAAGACCGATCCCGACAATCCCAGCCGGCATAACCAGCAGTCGATGGTGCTGGTGCCGATGGACACCCCCGGCGTCACCCGCGTGCGCGCCCTTAGCGTGTTCGGCTACGACCACGCGCCGCACGGTCACGGCGAACTCGACTTCAAGGACGTGCGCGTGCCCGTCTCCAACATCCTGCTCGGCGAAGGCCGCGGCTTCGAGATCGCCCAGGGCCGCCTCGGCCCAGGGCGCATCCACCACTGCATGCGCCTGATCGGCGTCGCCGAGCGCGCGCTGGAACTGATGTGCAAGCGCGCCCTGAACCGCGTCGCCTTCCACAAGCCGGTGGCCGACCAGGGCGTGACGCGCGAGCGCATCGCCAACGCCCGCATGCTGATCGACCAGGCGCGCCTCCTGACGCTCAACGCGGCGTGGAAGATGGATACCGCCGGCAACAAGGTGGCGAAGCAGGAGATCGCCATGATCAAGGTGGTCGCGCCCAACATGGCCTGCCAGGTGATCGACTGGGCGATGCAGGTGCACGGCGCGATGGGCGTCTGCGACGACGTCTTCCTCGCCGACGCCTACGCCAATTCGCGCACCCTGCGCTTCGCCGACGGCCCCGACGAGGTGCATCGCAACGCGATTGCCAAGCAGGAACTGGGGCGTCACCTGGGCAAGTAAATCCAAGGGCTTCACCACAGAGACACAGAGGCACAGAGAACTGCGAAGGCAATTCTCGTGTCTTTCTCTGTGCCTCTGTGTCTCTGTGGTTCAACAGGTTTTTTGACTCAAGGCAAAGGAAGAGAAAGGGAGCGCATGTCCGACCGGCATTTCGCGTTCTGGCCGACGGGCCTGCCGCGCCACATGAGCATTCCCGAAACCGACCTGTTCTACAACGTCGAGGTCTCGGCGCGCCGCTTCCCGGACAAGCCCTACCTGGTGTTCTACGACACCGAGATCAGCTTTGCCGGGTTCAAGGATGAAGCCGAGCGCATCGCCGGCTGGCTGCAAAGCCAGGGCGTGCACCAGGGCGACCGCGTGCTGCTCTACATGCAGAACAGCCCGCAGTTCGTGCTGGCCTACTACGGCATCCTGCGCGCCAACGCGGTGGTGGTGCCGGTCAACCCGATGAACATGACCATCGAGTTGCGTCACTACGTCCGGGACAGCGGCGCCAGGGTGGCTTTCGTCGCGCAGGACATCCATGCGCAGATGCGGCCGCTGCTGGGAAAGGGCGCAGACCAGGGCCTCGACCGGATCGTCGTCGCTGCCTACTCCGACTACCTGAAGGCGGCAACCGACCTCAAGGTGCCGGACTTCGTCAAGGCGCCGCGGCGGGACGTCGGCGAGCCCGGCGTCACGCCGTGGCACGAGGTGCTGGCGCAGAACCTGCGCCCCGGCCCGGTCACGGTCGGCCCCGACGACCTCTGCGTGATGCCCTATACCTCGGGCACCACCGGCCATCCGAAGGGCTGCATGCACAGCCATCGCGCGGCGATGCACACGCAGCTCGCCGGCTATCAGTGGTTCGGCATCCAGCAGGATGCGGTGTATCTCGCGGTGCTGCCCTTCTTCCATGTCACGGGCATGCAGGGCAGCATGAGCGGGCCGCTGTCCTCCGGCGCCACCGTGGTGCTGCTGCCGCGCTGGGATCGCGAGGCCGCCGCGCAGTGCATACAGCGCTACGGCGTCACCTCATGGACCGCGATCCCGACCATGGTGATCGACTTCCTGATGAACCCGAAGCTCGGCGACCACGACCTGTCTTCGCTCAGCCGCATGAGCGGCGGCGGCGCCGCGATGCCGGAAGCGATCGCGCAGAAACTGCTCGACATGGGCATCACCTACGTCGAGGGCTACGGCCTGTCGGAAACCCTCGGCCCCTCGCACATCAACCCGCGCGACCGGGCCAAGCTGCAATGCCTCGGCATCCCGATTTTCGATACCGAATCGCGGGTGGTCGATCCGGCCGGCTTCGGCGAACTGCCCCCCGGCGAGGTTGGCGAAATCGTCATTCGCGGGCCGCAGGTGTTCCAGGGCTACTGGAACAATCCCGAGGCGACGCGCAATGCCTTCGTCGATATCGACGGCAAGCCATGGTTGCGCACCGGCGACCTCGGCCGCATCGACGAAGACGGCTACTTCTTCATGGTCGACCGCCTGAAGCGCATGATCAACGCCTCCGGCTTCAAGGTCTGGCCGGCCGAGGTCGAGGCCCTGATGTACCAACACCCGGACATCCAGGAGGCCTGCGTGATCGGCGCGAAAGACCCGCATCGCGGCGAGACCGTCAAGGCCGTCGTGGTGATCAAGGAGGCCCGGCGCGGCAAGGTCAGCGAGCAGGACATCATCGACTGGGCCCACGCCAGCATGGCCGCCTACAAGTCGCCGAGAATCGTCGAGTTCGTCGACACCCTGCCCAAGTCCGCCACCGGCAAGGTGATGTGGCGCGCGCTGCAGGAGAGGGAAGGCGGCCCCGGCTGAACCCAGGGCATGCGGCGGCCCTCGCCGCCGCCGCTCCTAGAATCGCTGCAATGCCGACGCCGCCTTTCAAGGGGCCGTCGGAGGAACCGACGGATACTTGATTTTGCGTTGGTCACAGATTGGGAGTTCAATATCATCCAACTTGCGTCCTTCGCGGAACCGGAACGCTGGAATTACCTGCATGTACCAAGTGAAAAGCCGGTAACTGTGATCGATAGCTACATTCGTCACATATTCGTCAGGGTTACCCACCGCACCGCTCCCGCCCGGCCATGAAGGGACCGGTGGTGGCGCCGTGGACAACCCCGTTAGAAGTACGATCACACCGCTTGAGTTCAAGCACTCACCGGTCCACCCGAACGGAGCAACGCCAGCTGCCGGCCTGATACTGTTGAAGATGACGATGAGCGCCTATATGTTATTCTGAGACAGCGTGAGGCGGCCGCGAACGAGAGGGGGTGTAGATCGATGAAGTACAAGGCTAAGACTATTGACATTACGTACGACGCGACGTTCGCGAAACTTGCACCGAACATCGTTGGCTCGTCGATGAATGTCGTGGCTTGCTTAGTATCTAGCATCGGAGTCCGGTATCCAATTACCACCGAGAACGTCCGGGTTTTCCCGAGCAGTGTCTTGTCGGAGGTTAAGATACAAATCAATATTTTTGGAGGCGCAGGACGCCTTGAGGTTCATGCCGATCGGTTCAAAGGAACGTTCAAGAACGCTTCGGGCAAGGAAGATGTCCAAACTATTGAAGACTGCCTTGCCCTAGCTATTGATGGACTACGAGAAGCTGCGCCGGCACTAGCATTCGAATCGGACAGCATACTTGTAAGCGCCCATCTCGACCTGCAACCCGATGGTGAAAACGATAGCTGGAGCGTAGACAATTACGTAGCTGCGGGCTTTGCAGACAAGCTCCGTACCCCGAAATTGGGGATACTTACTGGGCAAAAGATAGTCTTGATTTCAGAGGAGCAACACTGGCGGGTCGCATTCGATATTTCGCCCACTTGGATCAATCCCCGGAAAGGACTCTTCGTTACACACCAAACATTTTTTTACGCTGGATGTTCAATTAAGTCGATTCAAGACAAATCGGTACATATTTCTGGTACGCTAAATCAATTGCTGGCGACTTTTGATTTATCTCCGGCTAGCGAATAGATTGAGGAGCTAGTATGTCTTTTTACGGACAAGAAGTTGCCGAACGCCCATACTTAATGCCACCGCCTCAGTTCCCGATGGCGGGTACTAGCATCGTCGATGACGACACCAGTGATCGCTCTTTGTTGCCGTTCTTCAGATTTCTTCCAAGCCCATATCAGAACATCCCCGCTAGCGGCGTAGGTTCGTCATTTGCTCGTGGACGGGTTACCGGTCCTGTTAAGGCTCTGAAGCGAATTCTTGCCGACTGGAACCTAGATATTGCTACTGCGGCCCTAATTCTTGGCTACGAGGAGCGCGATGTTCAGCAAGTTGAGAATATTCTAGAAGGGCAGTCATCGTTAAGGGGGCGTGATATCAACGACCGTTTGGCATACACGGTCGCGATCCATCACGGATTGCGAAGTCTGTTTGGCCACCCGAACATAGAACGCCAATGGTTGAGCGAACCAAAAGCGGCCCTCGGTAATAAGTCGCCACTGGACTATTTCAAGAATGGTGCGATGGATAAGCTTATTGCGGTAAAGCAATTGGTCGAGTTCACTGCCGGACGTTGAATGATCGAACAGGTACCGCTAACGTTGTTCGAGTCGACTACTGTCCGACTTGTTTCGTTTAAGACCCTTGCAGGTTATCTTTCATCGGACTTGGGGTTATCGCCTGACGACTCGTCCGAATTAATGGAATTGCTTCAGAGCCGTGACTTCCCCATGAATCCGGAAGACATAGTCGCGGTCGCGTTTGAGCCAAAGCCAAACCTGCAGCCTGAAGGCACAAGGTTTTCAAACGGGTACATCCGAATCTTTTATAGCGCTTTGGAACTCGAGACTGCCAGGCACGAAGTGCAATACTGGTTCGGCAAGAGTTTGCCTGTAGGGAATCAGCCGACAGCCGCATCCTACCGAGAGTTGCATAGTAAATTTGATGGCCACGTTAAAGATTTGCGGCCGGTTGCGGCCGAAATGCCGTTCCTTACTGCGGATGATGGCTACCCTCTCTGCCAAGAAATAGGCAAAGAAGTTAGCGAGAGCGATGCAATTGATGCTCTCCTGACTCCGTCTGCGCGACTGGCCAACGGAACCTGTATTCCGGTATTTCGTCGGGAATCAATCAAGGCGGCGTCATGGGGATCGGAAATTGCAATTGTCGTTCCGCCCTGATCGGTTCGCCCAACGCGCATCCAATCCTATCGAAGCCCTATAAGGCGTATCGCCACGGGTGAATAGCGCTCGAACAAACCCTCGCTACAGGCAAGCATTCTCAGTCGGTCGCCTCGCTTCGAAATTCCGTCAAAGCGTGCACCCAGTGGTGAGAGCCGGAACAGGCTTCCAGGCCGATCACGCAGGGCCGCAACTGCGCCACCAGTTTGTCGCGAGGCACCTTGGGCTTGACCAGCACGGCCTTGCCGTTATCATCAACGCCATGCACCGCAAAAACTTTTTTGGCCAGATCGATTCCAACCGTGATAATGCTCATGGACTTCCCCTTTCGTGGTTTTGATGTGACATCGAAATCTCATCCTGGCACTCGTTGCCGTTCGCGGCTTCCGCCGCAGCCTCGGGACGGGGAAGTCCCTTTCATTCGTTAGACAGCATAGAACGCCATGTCCTCCATCGAATACAGCCTATTCCGCGTCAAGATGGTCCGCCCTCATCAAACATCCTTCTTGCATGATGACCTGTCGCCACGAGACTTGTTTCTGCGCGCTATTCTCGAAAAGCCTTCAGGGGAACTTCGAAAGGGCTTTCATTGGCACATTGGAAACCTGCATATGTTTGGGGATTTCATTGGCTACTTTGCGGCCGGCAGAACGACCACGTCAACGGTTGAGAAATTCGACGAGTTAAGCTCGAATTTTGTTGAAGAGGAACTTGAGGAGAGCCCATACACCCACTGCGTATTCGATGCTTCGATTGGCATCATTGGCATCGCGAAGAAGCTGAACCTATCCCCAACATCTAAAGGTGTTGCCGCGCGCCTTGAGCAATTGTTGTCGCTGGCTCGAATCGTACGAAATAACGACGTGCTTGTGGAGATACGACCAATCCCTGATCCCGAAGGATTCCTCAAGGCCATAGATCGGGCATTCCGGGTGTTCTCCTTCTCAGCCACATTCCGTGGGCCTAATCCCTTCGATGCAGATGAACATTTCCAGAAGCCGTTGTCCGTATATCTCTCCGCAGCCGATGGAACAAAGGGAAGGACAACTATCAGCGGCGACGATCTCAATCGGGAGGTATTGCAGGAGGTAACCCGAAGCACCGCGGCAACTGGAAACGAGGCTTCGGCACGAATTCAGAAATCTCAGCGGCAGAAGGCCATCACCGTGAACCTACGAGGCGACCCAGTCAAGAGAAAGTACGATGAACGCGATCATCAGCCGGCGATTGTCTTGGCCGACCTTAAAGATCAATACCGGCGAGTGAGACGAGATGAACTTGGTTGAGGTCGAATCCGTTGCGGACCTCTTGGAGCAAATCAATAAGCTCCCCAACAACTACCTTTTTCGCGGGCAGGCCGATGCTACGTGGCAACTTCAGTCCTCTCTAGAGCGAGTCATTGGGTCAACTTGGTGTGCCGACAAAGCTCGACAGTTCGAAGATTTCTCGCTGAAACAGTTTTGTTCCAAGTTTCACCTGTATGACCGCGAAAACGTCCAGCCCACGTCGAAGCTCGCTTGGCTTTCGATCATGCAGCATTATGGGGTTCCCACGCGCCTACTCGACTTTACGGAAAGCCCATATGTCGCTCTGTACTTCGCGCTGGAAGCATCCGCGCCATCCCTGCAACGCGATATGGCGCTCTACGCCATCGATTACGCAGCAGTTCTCGACCGGTCAATTGACCACATTCGATCCAAGGATAGCGGCTTCAATGAAACGAGAGCAACACTCTTTGATCGACAGGACGAGGTGTTTGAGAAGGTTGTAGATCGATTCTCCTACGACATTATCTGGGTCGGCGAGCCGAAACTATTGAATGCACGGCTCGACCGACAGGCTGGTTCGTTCCTTCTGTCCGGCAACCGCGATCGTCGCATTGAGGACGTCTTGTCTTCGGCTCTTTACGGCGATGTCGACATGCGTAAGTTCGTAATTCCAGGGGCCCTTGTGACAGGCGTCTTTGCATTGCTAAGAAAGATGAACATCACCAGCAAAAGTCTATACGGTGACCTTGACGGTCTAGCCCGCTCAATCCGCATGCAGATGGAAATCTATGCTGTCTAACCGATCATTCCACCTGACCTGCGCGAAACGCCGCGCAGGCCTGTGAATTCAGTCGTTCGGCGCCCTAGTCTCATTGAGCATGGCGGCTTGGCCTGACCATCCGACAACGAAGTCGCACGAGGACCTCTCATGCGTCAGTTGAAACTGGGCAAGGCTTTCACCCTGATGGAATCGGGACCTGTCGTCCTCGTGACGACCCATGATGGGCACAAGAACAACATCATGACGATCTCCTGGACCATGGTGATGGATTTCACTCCGGTGTTCGCGATCCTCACGGGTGAATGGAATCACTCCTTCGCGGCGTTGCGAAAGAACAGAGAGTGCGTCATTGCCATTCCCACGGTTGACCTGCTGGACAAGGTCGTCGGCATCGGCACCTGCTCCGGGGCGGACACGGACAAGTTTGCCAGGTTCAAGCTCACTCCCGTGCCGGGCAAGGTCGTCAAATCGCCCCTGATCAAGGAGTGCCTCGCCAACATCGAGTGCAAGGTCACCGACATCGTCAGGAAGCACAACATCGTAGTGCTGGAGGCGGTTGCCGCGTGCATCGATCCCGCGCGCAAGGAAAAGCGCACGCTTCACGCCGTCGGCGACGGCACCTTCATTGTCGACGGGCGCAGGATCGACCGGCGGCAGATGATGGCCTCCAGGCTCCCATACGGCGTTTAGCGGTCATTGGCCGGCACGAGGAAATCCGGGCTGAGAGCAGCAGCGGACAGACCACGGAGTAATAGGCGACAGACCCTGGTTTCGCCGTCCCGCCAGCGCCGACTCTTACATGATCGCGCCCCGCCCCTGCGCTTGGACATTTAGCGTCAGATTGCGCGCTTCACATTCAGTGGAGTACCATTCCCCAATGCAAATTGCTTCTGGAACCATCGTTGGTGGCAAAGTCGTTGTCGAGGGCCTGTCGCTGCCCGACGGTACGTCTGTGACCGTCCTCGCGCGAGGCGATGAGGCTGCTGTGCGGCTTCCACTCGAACAGGAAGCCGATCTCCTTGATGCTCTTGACGAGGCTGACCGCGAGGAAGGCATTTCTGCCGAGGAGCTTTTTGCACGGCTCCGCCGTTTCGGCTGATCTTGGCTCTCGGCGTCAGAATCAAACCCCGCGCGCAGCGGGAAATCGAACGAGCAGCAGAATGGTGGGCCGAAAATCGGCCCGCCGCCGCCGGAGCAATTCGCAAGGACATCGAGGCTGCCTTGGCCTTGCTCGTGGAAGAACCCGGCATCGGCACCAGGATCGAAACAGCTCGCTCAGAAACAGATCGCTCCGATGTTGTTCGCCGCTTGTACCTCACCCGGGTTCGATACTTTCTCTACTACCGAGTGCGGGGTAATTTCCTCGAGCTTGTCGCATTTTGGCACTCGAGCCGCGAAGCTGGCCCGTCGCTCTGAGCCCATGACGCCGAACACTTCGTTCCGGGGGCGCTGGGCGAAAATGCCGCGCAGCGCACCTGCCGAAACCCGAATGAAGGAGATCAAACGTGCAAACACATGACCAGTTGGTGAAGAAGCTCATGCGCCGTCCTGGCGTGCGCGCGGAAGTTGAACGCATCGAGCGGGACGAAACCGTGCTGCTGGATGCTTTGCTCAAGGCGCGCCAGGAGGCTTGCCTGACACAAGCGCAGGTTGCGGAACTCATGGGTACGCAAGCACCGGCGGTAGCCCGGCTGGAGCGCTCCCTCGCCACAGGCAAGCATTCTCCCTCGATCGCTACCCTTCGAAAGTACGTCAAGGCGTGCGGCAAGAGCCTTGTCCTGAAGGTCGCCTAGGACCGAATCGGGTAGCGGCCGATCAGGAGGTCAAACGGTTCTGTGAAATGAAGAAGCTTGCGGGCCAAATGGGTCGGCGTCGAATTCATTCCAGGCCAGACCCTGCGCTCGGGGGGGCGCCGACACTGCCTCCTCTTCGCGACCACCGGCATTTCGATGGCAAGGAAAGGGCTTATGTGTTCACGACAGCGGAGCAATTGCTCGCCGGTTTCCAGCATGACATAGCGAGGTGGAACCATGAAAACAGTAACCCTTGATGTCCGACCGCCCGCCGATTCGATGGCGGACTTCGCCCGCGCCTGGAAGACAGGCAAGCCCCGGAAGTCCGCGCACATCAGCTTCGCCACTCCGGAATTGCTGTGGCGGGTACTCACCCAGAAACGCTGGGAACTGCTCAAGGCGCTTTGCGGAGCCGGCCCGGTGTCGATCCGCGAAGCCGCGCGCCGTGCAGGGCGCGACGTCAAGGCCGTCCATGGTGATGTAACTGCGCTCCTCAATGCGGGAGTTCTCGACCGTACGGACGACGGCCGCGTTGTTTTCCCGTTCGAAGCGGTGAAAGTCGAGTTCCTGTTGCAGGCTGCGTAGTGCGGCGCGTCCTGCTGGAACCCTCGATTCGCCCGGATCGCCAACACGCCCCGCCATGTCTTCCCGCCGCCACTTCCTCCACCGCACCCTCGCCCTCTCCGGACTCGCCATGATGCCGCCACTGGCCCGTGCCGCACCCTCCCCCGCCACCCGCGCGATCCCCGGCGACGGGCGGCGGCTGCCGGCGGTGGGGCTGGGGACCTGGCAGACCTTCGATGTCGGCGCCGACGCCGCGGCGCGCGCCAACCTCGGCCGGTTGCTGGCGCGCTTAGGTAACAGGGGGCAGGCCACGGTTTCGCCGTCCCGCCAGCGCCGACTGTTACATGATCGCGCCCCGCCCAACACAGCGATCCAAGGGCCGCTGCGTGGTAAAGCCACGCCGCGGCCCTGGCCTTGAACTTTCGGCGTCAAATTGCACTATTCACGTTCAGCGGAGTACCATTCCCCAATGCAAATAGCTTCTGGAACCATCGTTGGTGGCAAAGTCGTTGTCGAGGGCCTGTCGCTGCCCGACGGCACGGCTGTGACCGTCCTCGCGCGAGGCGATGAGGCTGCTGTGCGGCTTCCACTCGAACACGAAGCCGATCTCCTTGATGCTCTTGACGAGGCTGACCGCGAGGAAGGCATTTCTGCCGAGGAGCTTTTTGCACGGCTCCGCCGTTTCGGCTGATCTTGGCTCTCGGCGTCAAAATCAAACCCCGCGCGCAGCGGGAAATCGAACGAGCAGCAGAATGGTGGGCCGAAAATCGGCCCGCCGCCGCCGGAGCAATTCGCAAGGACATCGAGGCTGCCTTGGCCTTGCTCGTGGAAGAACCCGGCATCGGCACCAGGATCGAAACAGCTCGCTCAGAAACAGATCGCTCCGATGTTGTTCGCCGCTTATACCTCACCCGGGTTCGATACTTTCTCTACTATCGAGTCCGGGGCAATTTCCTCGAGCTTGTCGCATTCTGGCACTCGAGCCGCGAAGCTGGCCCGTCGCTCTGAGCCCATGACGCCGAACACTTCGCTCCGGGGGCTCTGGGCGAAAATGCCGCGCAGTGCCCCTGCCGAAACCCGAATGAAGGAGATCAAACGTGCAAACACATGGCAAGCATTCTCCCTCGATCGCTACCCTTCGAAAGTACGTCAAGGCGTGCGGCAAGAGCCTCGTCTTGAAAGTCGCCTAAGGCCGAATCGGGTAGCGGCCGATCAGGAGGTCAAACGGTTCAGTGAAATGAAGAAACGTGAGGAAATGCGCGACGGGTATCGCCACGAAGACCTTGGAAAAGGTGTGCGCGGGAAGCACTTTGCCGAATTCAGGAAAGGCAGCAATCTGGTGTTGCTGACGCCCGGCAGCGAAGACTGGCGGCACGATCCGCGCGCCGTTGCACAACTCGGCAAGGCACTGACCTGGGCGCGGGAGAATCCGCCGGCGGACCAACGGTCCGGTGCAATCATGAAGAAGCTTCGCAGCAAAACCTGAGGAACCACGCGCGTCGGCTCTCTGCGTCCCTGCGGAACCCTTGATTCGCCCGGATCGCCGACACGCCCCGCCATGCCTTCCCGCCGCCACTTCCTCCACCGCAGCCTCGCCCTCTCCGGACTCGCCATGATGCCGCCGCTGGCGCATGCCGCACCCTCCCCCGCGACGCGCGCGATCCCCGGCGACGGGCGGCGCCTGCCGGCGGTGGGGCTGGGGACCTGGCAGACCTTCGATGTCGGCGCCGACGCCGCGGCGCGCGCCAACCTCGGCCGGTTGCTGGCGCGCTTCGTCGAGCTGGGCGGCGAGGTGATCGACAGCAGCCCGATGTACGGCAGCGCCGAGGGCGTGGTCGGCGATCTGGCGCGCGAGCGCGGCTTGCGCCGGCGCCTGTTCCTCGCCACCAAGGTGTGGACGCGCGGCACGGGGGCCGGCATCGCGCAGATGCAGGAATCGCTGCGCCGCCTGGGCAGCGAGCGCATCGAACTGATGCAAGTGCACAACCTGCTGGACTGGAAGCAGCACCTGCCGACGCTGCGCGCGTGGAAGGCGGAGGGACGCATCCGCTACCTCGGCATCAGCCACTACCATGCGTCTGCCTATGCCGAGGTCGAGGAGATCCTGCGCAGCGAGGCGCTGGACTTCCTGCAGATCAACTATTCGCTGGCCGAGCCGGAGTCGGCGCGGCGCCTGATGCCGCTGGCCGCCGAGCGCGGCGTGGCGGTGATCGCCAACCGCCCCTTCGCCGAGGGCGCGCTGTTCCGCACGGTGCAGGGCAGGACGCTGCCCGCGGCGGCGGCCGACCACGGCTGCCGTACGTGGGCGCAGCTTTTCCTGCGCTGGATACTGGCCCACCCGGCGGTCACGTGCGCGATCCCGGCGAGCAATCGCATCGACCACCTGGAAGACAACATGGCCGCCGCCATGGGTCCCCTGCCCGCGCCCGGCGAGCAGCCGGTGCTGGCGCGCATGGCGGGCTTCTGAGAGTCGGCGCCGGCGGGAACTCTCGCAATGTTCGCGGCAGCGTCGCCGTTGTTGGCTTTTCCTATATTAGTGCTATAGTGCCGTGGTGCAGCGAGTCAAGGAGGGACCATCATGGCAGCGACAGCGATTCAATCCAGCGTAAAGATCATCGGCGCCAACGGGCAGATTTCGCTCGGCAAACAGTTCGCCGGGCGGCAAGTGCTGGTCGAGGAGCGTGAACCGGGCGTCTGGCTGGTGCGGACCGCCACGGTAGTTCCCGACAACGAACGCTGGCTGCACGAGCCCCAAGCCGCGGCCGAACTCCAGGAAGCCGTGACCTGGGCGCAGAACAATCCGCCGACCGACCGCAAGGCCAGCGCCATGCTGGAGAAACTTCGTGGCAAAAGCTGAGATCGAGCCGACGGTCAGGCTTGATCTGAACAACCCGGTCTTTCAGGAAAACCTGCTCACGCTGCAAAAGACGGAACGGCTCGCGGCACTCGATACCCTTGGCCGCTTGCGGCAAATGACCTGGAACCAGGTATATCGCGACAAGGGGCTGCACTGGGAGAAGATACTCAGCGTCAGGCCGCCCGCCGGCGTCGATGCCATCTACTCGCTCCGCATCACGCAATCGCGCCGCGCCACCGCCTACCGCGACGGCGACTTCATCCGCCTGCTCACCGTCGCACCGGACCACGACAGCACTTACGGCAGGAAGTAGGCTTTCCCGACACCCGAAAGGCATATGGCGAAGTTTCGGCCGGGCACCGAGGTATTGCCATCGTCCCTGAAGAAGAAACTTGGCGTGCGCGGCCCCCAGAAGGCACCGACCAAAGAGCGCATCACCATCCGATTGTCCGCGCACATCAACTTCGCGACTCCGGAATAGCTGTGGCGGGTGGTCAGCCAGAAACGTCGGGAACTGCCCAAGTCGGCCACCGGCAAGGTGATGTGGCGCACGTTGCAGGAGAGGGAAGCGTCAAGCGCTGCGTGATTCCCTACAGGCGCCGATGGAACAACAAACCGTGCCGCCGCGATTACGCTGGAGAGTGGTTCTTGAGCCAATCACGCAGCGCCGCATTCATGCGCGTCTGCCAACCGGGGCCAGCGGCGCGGAAGGCGGCGAGGACTTCTCGATCGAACCGTATCGTAGTCGACTCTTTGTCGCTCCCGACCGGGCGACCGCGTTGCTTACGGTATGCCTCGACGCCGGCCTGCATTTCTTCCCGCGTCAGCGGACGATCATCCTCGTTCTTGCCATCCCAAACATACGGCGTCCCGGCACGAACCTTCGCCAAATCGGTCTTGCTCTCACCGCGCTTGCCTACAGCGCGCTTTTCACTGGTCGCCATTGAAGTCCTCTTCGAGCCAGCCATGGTAAGCGCTCCTTTCCTCTTCACTCGCCGGACGGAAACTGACAATGCGCAGCGCATTGTCGCGCCCCACATGCACCACCGTCAGTACCGCCAGCACATCGAACACGTAAGCGAACGACTGCATCCGCGATTCGCCACCTCGCACGCTTCCCACGTCCAAACGATATGGGCTCTCCAGCACCATGGGCGCATCGGCGAAATCAAGCCCGTGCTTGTCGAGATTGGCTTGCCGCTTGGTCTCGTCCCAGAGCATGTGCGTACGCATTGCTATTATTGTGGTAACAACAAACCGATAAGTCAAGAATTATCGTTACTACAATCAACAGGCCTTCCTGCCTCGAATCGAAGACGGTCGAGTCCATGGTCACGAACGATCATCCTGAATAAATCCTGGTCAAATTGAGCGCTGTTGAGAGTCGGTACTGGCGTCAGGGCGACGGCGACCCGCCCGGCACATGACTGCGCAAACGACGACTTGGCCCGCCCGCATTCGCACGCCGAGCTCATGCTTTGTGTGTATGCTGGCGGCCATGATCACCGTTCATCACCTCGAAACGTCGCGTTCGCAGCGCGTGCTTTGGCTGCTGGAGGAACTCGGCGTGCCCTATGAAATCAAACTGTACAAGCGCGATCCGCTGACTCGCCTGGCGCCGCCGGAGCTGAAGCAGGTGCACCCGCTGGGCAAGTCGCCGGTGATCACGGACGGGGATCTGGTGGTGGCCGAGTCGGGCGCCATCCTGGAATACCTGGCGGAACATTATGGCGACCGGGGCAAGGGCGAGATCGGGCGATTGCTCGCCGTGCCGGGCACGCCCGAACATTTGCAGTTGCGCTTCTGGATGCACTTCGCCGAAGGTTCGCTGATGAACTGGCTGGTGATGAAGCTGGTCTTCATGAACATCCCGACCCAGCCGATGCCTTTTTTCGTCAAACCGATTGCGCGGCAGATGTGCCGGAAGGTTCAGGCAAAGCTGATCGACCCAAACCTGGAGACCAGCATGGCCTTCATCGAGTCGCACCTGGGCGCGCACACCTGGTTTGCCGGGGAGTACCTGACGCTGGCCGATTTCCAGATGAGTTTTGCCGTCTCGGCGCTGCTGGCGCGCTCGAATGCCGCGCAGCAATGCCCGAAGCTGGTGGCCTGGCTGGCCCGGATCGAAGCCCGCCCGGCCTACCGGCGCGCGCTGGCCAAGGGCGGCCCGGTCCTGATGTCAGTCTGAACGCGGATGATGGCCAGCGCACCCGGCCAGTCGAGCGAACCGCAGGCAACGCAGCCGCCGGACAACCTGCCGCAGACCATGACGAGAGATTTCAACCATGCTTGATCCGAACACGACAGCCCTGCTCAATCAACTGGGATACGATGTCGGCACCATCGAGTCCCTGATGTCGGGCGCGATTCTGATCACGGTGGCGACGCTGCTCGCGGCGATCCCGACCTCGATGATCGCGCGGCGGAAGAACCGCTCCAGCACGCTCTGGCTGTTGTTTGCGCTGTCGATTCCGCTGGTGCCGCTGCTGTTGATCTGCCTGCTGCCCAAGCTGCCCGACGCCAAGCCTCCCGCGGAGCAGTGACGTCCGCGGGATTGGCGCCGCAGACCGCTACAGATTGGCCGAACGCCACCAGTTGCTGTAGTCCTTCCTCAGCACCGCCTGCGAGGGCATCGGGTAGTGCACGAATTCGGAACCGATGCCGACGTAGAAGCCGCCCTTGACCATGCGGAACGGGAATACCAGCGAATGCACGCGGTGCACCAGCTTGTTGCGCTTGCCGCCGGGCTTGAGTTCCATCAGGGCTTCGCGCAGGTGCTGCATGAAGGTATAGGGCAGGTCGCCCTCCTGGCCGTTCTCCGGGTCGCGGGCGAGCGGGCCCAGTTCAAGCTCGACGAAGCACAGCCCGGGAAAGCGGAAAAACTTGGAGGGCGTGCTGGTCACGTCGGCGCAGAAGAAGGCCGGATCGAGGCGGCTCACCACCAGGCTGTTGATCGGCGCCAGGTCCTGGTACATGTGCAGTTCCGGCACCGGCGTCGGAACCTGGCTGGCGCGGGCCAAACCCAGGGTCGCGCCCATCGCCGTGGTCAGGTACAGCTTGCCCAGCGAGGCCATGCTCAGGTGCTCCATCACGCGATACATCGAGACGTAGACGGAGCTCTTGGGCGACCCGTCCGGCTTGGTCACGCATTTTGCGAAAGCGCCGTCGATGTCGAAGTACGGGTGGCGAAAGGAAGGGTCGATCTCGAAAAACAGCGCCTGCCCCTTCGACTTGAACTTGTGGCCTGTCGCGTAATACTGTCCGAACTGCTCGGGCGGCAGCATGGAGGCGATCAGCGCTTCGGGAATCAACGAGAAGTACAGATGAACAGTCATGTTTTGCTACCCCCTTGTAAGAATCGACTTCGTTCAATTTTGTCATGGTTGCCGCGGTCGCGAGCGCAGGGCTGTGCTCGTCTGCGGGCGATCACGTTCGAGCAGGTACGCCGGCTACGCCTCGCCCTCCTTGGCGTCGATGCGCATGCCGTAGAAGCTGCGGAAGACGAATACCAGGTTGACCGCGAGGAACAGCGCCGCGAGGGCGTAGACCACCGTATCGTGTCCCTGCGCATTGAGCCCGACCGCCATTTCGACCGCCAGCAGGCCGAACAGCGTGGTGAACTTGATGATCGGATTCATCGCCACCGAGGCGGTGTCCTTGAACGGATCGCCGACCGTGTCGCCGACCACCGAGGCGTTGTGCAGGTCGGTGCCTTTGGCGTGGAGTTCGGTTTCGACGATCTTCTTGGCATTGTCCCAGGCCCCGCCGGCATTGGCCATGAAGACGGCCTGGTAAAGGCCGATGATGGCCAGCGAGATCAGGTAGCCGATGAAGAAGAAGGGTTCGATGAAGGCGCAGGCCAGCGTGCCGAAGAACACCGCCATGAAGATGTTGAACATGCCCTTCTGCGCGTAGATGGTGCAAATCTCGACGACCTTCTTGCTGTCCCTGGTCGAGGCCTTGACCACCGCGTCGAGGCGGATGTGCGTGCTGATGAATTCGACCGCGCGGTAGGCGCCGGTCGAAACCGCCTGGGTGCTGGCGCCGGAGAACCAGAAGATGGTCGCGCCGCCGGCGACCAGGCCGAGCAGGAAGGGCGGATGCAGCAGCGAAAGCTTGTCGAGGTTTTCCGTCAGGCCCAGGGTCAGCAGCATGACGATCGAGAACACCATGGTGGTGGCGCCCACTACCGCGGTGCCGATCAGTACCGGCTTGGCGGTGGCCTTGAAGGTGTTGCCGGCGCCGTCGTTTTCTTCGAGCAGGAATTTCGCGGTCTTGAAGTTGAGGTCGAAGCCGAAATCCCGCTTGACCTCCGCCTCGATGCCGGGCACCTGCTCGATCATCGAGAGTTCGTACACCGACTGCGCGTTGTCGGTAACGGGACCGTAGCTATCGACCGCAATCGTCACCGGCCCCATGCCGAGGAAACCGAAGGCGACCAGGCCGAACGAGAACACCGCGGCCATCATCGCGGCCTTGGCGACATCGGGATTGATCACGGCGGCCAACTCGAACTGCGACAGGAGGTAGGCGCCGGCCATCAGGCCGACGATGATGACGCCGATCCAGAATGCGGAGAAATAGCCGGCGACGATGCCGGACAGGATGTTGAGGCTGGCGCCGCCCGCCTTCGACGCCTCGACCACTTCGCGCACATGCTTGGAGTGGGTCGAGGTGAACACCTTGACCACTTCCGGGATGATCGCGCCGGCCAGCGTGCCGAGGGTGATGATCAGCGAGAGTTGCCACCACAGGTTGGCGTAGGTCTTGCCGCCGACGGTGAAGTTCGCCATCAGCAGGTAGGACACGATGAAGGTCAGGATCAGCGAGACGACGGACGTGATCCACACCAGCGAGGTCAGCGGCGATTCGAAATTGAAGCGCGTCTTTTCGCCATAGAGGTGCTGCGCGAGGACGCCGTTGCCGAAATAGGAAATGCCCGAGGCCACGATCATCATCACCCGCATGACAAACAGCCAGACCAGCAACTGCACCTGGACGGCGGGTTCCGGTATCGCCAGCATGATGAAGCTGATCAGCGCGACGCCGGTGACGCCGTAGGTTTCGAAGCCGTCCGCGGTGGGACCCACCGAGTCGCCGGCATTGTCGCCGGCGCAATCGGCGATCACGCCGGGGTTGCGCGCATCGTCCTCCTGGATGCCGAATTCGATCTTCATCAGGTCGGAGCCGATGTCGGCGATCTTGGTGAAGATGCCGCCGGCGATGCGCAGCGCCGCGGCGCCCAGCGACTCGCCGATGGCGAAGCCGATGAAGCACTTGCCCGCCAGACTGGGAGGCACGAACAGCAGGATGCAGAGCATGATCAACAGTTCGGTCGAGATCAGCAGCATGCCGATGGAAATCCCCGATTTGATCGGAATCGCATAGACCGGAAAGGGCTTCGCCGCCAGCGAGGCGAACGCGGTGCGGCTGTTGGCCAGGGTATTGATGCGGATGCCGAACCAGGCGACGGCAAACGAGCCCGCGATGCCGACCAGGGAAAACACCAGGATCAGCGCCACGTCGGGAACCGGGAGTTGCTGGACGAAATAGAAATAGCCGATCATCAGCACCGCGGTGAATGCCTGCAGGATCAGCAGGAACTTGCCCTGCGTGATCATGTAGGTCTTGCAGGTTTCGTAGATCAGTTCGCTGACTTCGGCCATGGTGCGATGCACCGGCAGGCTTCGAATCTGGCCGTAGATCACGGCGCCGAAAATCAGGCCGCCGATGCATACCAGGAGGCCCCAGGAGAGCAGCGTCGCACCCGACATGCCGCCGAGAAAGGATATCAGCGAGGCATCGCCGAGGTTGGGCAGGACGAGATCGGCCTCGCTGGAGTGGCCCGTTGCGGCAAGGGCCGAAAGCGAACCGGGACCGATGGCGAACAGCAGTGTCAACAACAGGCGGCGCGCAGCGCCGGGCCATGCCCGCACAAATGCCAATTTACCAAACGTCATCAGTGTTCCCCAAGAAAACGAGCCGGAAGCGCCACGTTGAATACTGGCGGGCCGTCGATGCCGACCGTCGGCAACGGCGCCGCAGGGAGTATCCATGGCCCTATCTGGCCTGTCAATAGAATGCGATTGCAGTTCTCGCGGCCGCGCGGAACCGCATCTCGACAGGCGAATGCCGATTCGAGATACGGCGTGCTTCAAACGCGAGCATTTGATCGAGCTTCGCAATCGGACCCGTCGCGACGAAAAAAACCCGGCCTTGCGGGCCGGGTTCCTGTCTTGCGTTGCGGAAAGATTACAGCCGCTCGAACACCACGGCAATACCCTGCCCGCCGCCGATGCACATGGTCACCAGGGCGTACTTGCCATTGACCCGCTGCAACTCATAAAGCGCCTTGGTGGCGATGAAGGCGCCGGAGCAGCCGATCGGGTGGCCCAGGGCAATGGCGCCGCCGTTGGGATTGGTCTTTGCCGGATCGAGGCCGAGGCCCTTGTTCACGGCGATGGCCTGCGAGGCAAAGGCTTCGTTGGCTTCGATCACGTCCATCTTGTCGAGCGTCAGCCCGGCCTTTTTCAGCGCCAGCTTGCTGGCCGGGATCGGACCTTCGCCCATGATCTCGTTCGGCACGCCGGCGATGGCATAGGACACCAGGCGGGCAATCGGCTTCTGTCCGGCCTTGGCGGCAACCTCGGCTGCGGCGAGGACGAAGAAGGCCGCACCGTCATTGATGCCGGATGCATTGCCGGCGGTGACCGTGCCGTCCTTCTTGAATGCCGGCTTCATCTTGGCCAGCGACTCCATCGTGGTGCCGGCCTTGACATGCTCGTCGGTGTCGAAGGTCACATCGCCCTTGCGGCCCTTTTGCACGATCGGCACGATCTGCGACTTGAAGCGGCCTTCGGCGATGGCGGCGGCCGCGCGACGCTGGGATTCGACCGCGAAAGCGTCCTGCTCGTCACGGGAGATGTTCCACTTGACCGCCAGGTTTTCGGCGGTGATGCCCATGTGACCGACACCGAAGGGGTCGTTGAGGGTGGCCACCATCATGTCGATCAGCTTGGTATCGCCCATGCGGGCGCCGCTGCGCACGGCGGGAGCCATGTAGCTGGCGCGCGACATGACTTCGACGCCGCCGCCGATGCCGTAGTCGGAATCGCCGAGCATGATGTTCTGCGCGCTCGACACGATGGCTTGCAGGCCCGAGGAACACAGGCGGCTGACTTGCATCGCCACGGAGTCCATCGGCAAGCCGGCCTGGATCGAAGCCACGCGGGAAACATAGCCAAAACGCGAATCGGTGGGAATGACGGTTCCCACGGTGACGTAACCGATCTGATTGGGGTCGACCGCGGAGCGGCCGACAGCTTCCTTCATCACGATGCCCGCCAGTTCGGCCGGCTCGATGCCGGCGAGCGAACCGCCAAAGGTACCGATCGCGGAACGCACCGCGCTCAAGACAACGACTTCTCTTCTGTCAGCCATTACAAAGCTCCTTTTTAAGTATCAACCGCCGACCCACCCGGAAACCCAGACCAGGGCCAGCCCTGCCAAACCGAGCACGAGACTGCGCCAGACGAGGCCTATCGTGCTCTGCATGAAATCGGGGTCGGCGTCTTCGCCCAACCCCAGCTCGGGGCGATCGCCCACCTCGCCCATCTCCTGAACCACATCGTGCACCGGCATACCGAGTCGTACACCCAGGGCGCCGGCACCACTTGCCAGCAGTATACCCGAGCCGCCATCCGGCCAGCGATCGGCTTGCGTGCGCCAGCAATGCACGGCATCCTCGAAGTCGCCGACGACGGCAAAGGACGCCGCCGTCACGCGCAATGGCAGCCAGTCGATCAAAACAAAGGCCTGATGCGCGAAGCGGCCGAACTCGCCAAACTCCGCCTCGGCACGCTCGCCCCAGAGTTCGTCAAACGCTTGTGCCAGCCGGTAGAGCAGAGCCCCCGCCGGACCCAGTACGACGAACCACAACAGCGGCGCGAATACGTGTCGATGCGACGAAAGCAGGGCCTGCTCGATGGCAAGGCGCGCGATCTCGCTGCCGGTCAGGCGGTCGCCGGAACGACCGCGCCATTGCGCGAGAAGCTGGCGCGCCTGTTCCACCTCGCCGAGGCGCAGCGCCAGATGGATCTCGGTGAAGAAATGGCTGAACTGACGAAAACCCATGGTCAGGTACAGCACGCCGATGCCCAGCAGAAATGCCAGCAGCGGCTGGTAGCGGATCAGCACGGCATGCGCCAGCGAGACCACGGCCGCCGGCAGCGCCACACCCAGCCACCAGGCAATGGCGCCGTGAGCGCGGCCCCCGTCGTTGAACTTGTCTTCGAGGAAGGCGGCCATCCGCGCCAGCGGAGCGCGCACCACGCGCTGCACGGAGAGCGCATGGAACTGCTCGAGAACCAGGGCGATGACGATGGAAACAAGCGCCACGGCTTCAGCCCTCCCCATCCAGCATGCGCTGCAGGGTCACCAGCATGCCGGCGGTCGCCCCCCAGATGTAATAGCCCTGCCAGGGCATGGCCCAATACTCGCGCATGACGCCGCGCACCTCGATGCTGTGGCGCTGATGGTTTGCCTTGTCGAGCAGGAACTCGAGCGGCGGTTCGAAGACTTCGGCGACCTCGAAATCGTCGAGCATCAGATTCAGGGGTGGCGTCACCAGGCCCACGACCGGCGTCACGACAAAGCCCGTACCGGTGCGGTATTGCGGCAGCCGCCCGAGAATCTCGACCTGGGACGCGGCAAGGCCGACTTCTTCCCCAGCCTCGCGCAGCGCAGTGGCCTCGGCTGAAGCGTCACTCAGTTCGCTGCGCCCGCCGGGAAAGCTCACCTGCCCCGCATGGTCGCGCAGGTGCGAGGTGCGCTGCGTCAGCAGCACGGTCAGCCCGGTGTCGCGCACTATCACCGGCACCAGCACTGCGGCGGCGATCAGTTCCTGGTCCGCGGGCATTCCGGCCTCGTTCACCGGGGGCGCAACCCTGCCTTCGCTGAATCGACGACGCATCAGGGAAAGCAGGCCTCCGCTAGAATTCGGGCCTGCGCTAACAAGGGACTCCAGCATGAAACCGATCGCAATATTCCGTCATAGCCCAGGCGAGGGACCCGGCTATTTTGCCACATTCCTCGACCGGCATTCCCTGCCATGGACCCTGTTCAAGGTCGATGAGGGCGTATCGCCACCGCCGACCCCTGACGAGTTCTCCGGACTGTGCTTCCTGGGCGGGCCGATGAGCGTGAATGACGCCCTGCCATGGATCCCGACGACGCTTGAACTGATACGTCGGGCTGACGACAAGGGCATTCCGGTGATCGGCCATTGCCTCGGCGGCCAACTCATGGCCCGAGCCTTCGGCGGCGCGGTGACCAGGAACCCGGTCAAGGAAATCGGCTGGGGTGAGGTAGAGGCCACCGGCGAGGCAGCCGATTGGCTGGGGAGCACGACGCGCTTCGATGCCTTCCACTGGCACGGCGAGACCTTCTCCATTCCGTCCGGCGCCACCCGCATTCTCGGCAGCACCCACTGCGCCAACCAGGCTTTCGTGCGCGGCCCGCACCTGGGCCTGCAATGCCACGTGGAAATGACGGATTCGATGATCCGCGCCTGGTGCCGGCAATGGGCGGCGGAAAATGTCCCGCCCTCGCCTTCGGTGCAGACACCGGAGCAGATGCAGACAGGCATGGAAGCGCGCCTCGCGGCGATGCGCCTGGTCGCCGACAGCCTTTACAGCCGCTGGATCGAGGGACTGCTCAGTCCCTGAAGTTGCCGTATTGCAGCGGGAAGTCCGTAATCGACTTTCTCACCAGCGCGATGGCTTCCTGCAGCAAATCGCGCTTGGCGCCGCTGACCCGCACCGCGTCGCCCTGGATGCTGGCCTGGACCTTGAGCTTGCTGTCCTTGATCAGCTTGACGATTTTCTTCGCCAGTTCCTGCTCGATGCCGACCTTGATGGTCAACACCTGTTTCGACTTGTTGCCGCCCACCGACTGAACGGGACCGTGGTCGAGCCGCTTGGTGCTCTCGCGCTCCTTCTTCTCCATTTCGGGAAACAGGATGTCCTTGACCTGGCCAAGCTGGAATTCGGAATCACCATGAATGGTGATGGCCTTGTCCTTCTCGTTCAGTTCGGCCCTGGCCGAGGTGCCCTTGAAATCGTAGCGGTTGCCGATGTGGCGCCCGGCGACATCGACCGCATTCTTCAGGGCCACCAGATCGGCTTCGGAAGTGATGTCGAATGAAGGCATGCCGCTCTCCTCCGATTATGCAAAATGGCAAATGTAATGGTAAGGCTCGCCGCTGACTTCGATCTCGAAGCTGGAGTTGCCCGGCACCTTGAAGCTCTGGCCGGCGCCGCTGTCCTTCCAGTCCTCGCCCTTGATCCGGTAGCGGCAGCCGCCGGAGACGGTTTCCATGATCTCCGGCACGCCGGTGTTGAAGGTCAGTGTGGCCGGCAGGATCACGCCGACGCTCTTCTTCGTGCCGTCGGGGAATTGCACGGTATGGCTGACGCACTTGCCGTCGAAATAGACGTTGGCCTTCTTGACCACGGAAACGTTCTCGAACTGCGACATATCGAATCCTCCACAAATTGGTTGCGGCGACTGCGCTCAACGCCGGCGCTAGGTTCCGCTGAACATCAGCTTCTGGATGATGAATTTGGCCACGAAACCGATCATGCCGAAAGACAGGACGAAAAACAGGACGAAGGTGCCGAGCTTGCCGGCTTTGGACTTCCAGGCCAGTTCGCCGATGATGAACAGCATGTAAAGCATGAAGGCGCCGAGGCCGAAACTCATGCCGAACTCTGTCAGTTGCTCCTCCGAAATGCCGAACATCAGGGCATACCTCGACTGCTCCGTACTGCCTCAGCCCTTCTTCTTGCCTGTCCTGCTCCCGCTCCTGTTCGCCGCGACGCGGGCTGCGATGCGCAGGCGCAACGCGTTGAGGCGAATGAAACCGTGGGCATCTTTCTGGTCGTAGGCGCCGGCATCGTCCTCAAAGGTGGCGATGGTCGGATCGAACAGCGAGTCGGTCTTCGAGTCGCGGCCAACCACGATCACGTTGCCCTTGTAGAGCTTGAGGCGGACCCAGCCGTTGACGTTCTGCTGCGTGTGATCGATCAGGGCTTGCAGGGCGAGTCGCTCGGGACTCCACCAGTATCCGTTGTAGACCAGGCTCGCATAGCGGGGCATCAGGTCGTCCTTGAGGTGGGCCTCCTCCCGGTCCAGGCAGACGGACTCGATGGCGCGATGCGCCTTGAGCAATATGCTGCCGCCCGGGGTTTCGTAACAACCGCGCGACTTCATGCCGACGTAGCGGTTCTCGACCAGGTCGAGGCGCCCGATGCCGTGCTTGCCGCCCAGCGTGTTCAGCGTGGCGAGCAGTTCATGGGCCTTCATCTTCTTGCCGTTGATGGCGACCGGATCGCCGCGCCTGAACTCGAGATCGAGATACTCGGCCTTGTCCGGCGCCTTCTCCGGCGACACGGTCCAGCGCCACATGGATTCCTCTGCCTCGGCGGCGGGGTCTTCGAGGTGGCGCCCCTCGTAGGAAATGTGCAGCAGGTTGGCGTCCATGCTGTACGGCGAGCCGCCCTTCCTGTGCTTCATTTCCACCGGGATGCCATGCTTCTCGGCATAGGCCATCAGCTTCTCGCGCGACAGCAGGTCCCATTCGCGCCACGGCGCAATGACCCGGACACCCGGCATCAGGGCATAGGCCCCGAGTTCAAAGCGCACCTGGTCGTTGCCCTTGCCGGTGGCGCCGTGCGCTATTGAATTGGCGCCGGTCTTTTTGGCGATTTCCACCAGGCGCTTGGCGATCAGGGGGCGGGCGATCGAGGTGCCGAGCAGGTACTCGCCCTCATAGACGGTGTTGCAGCGAAACATCGGGAAGACGAAGTCGCGGACAAATTCTTCACGCAAGTCCTCGATGAAAATGTTCTTCGGCTTGATGCCCATCTTCAGCGCCTTGGTCCGCGCCGGCTCGAGTTCCTCGCCCTGCCCCAGGTCGGCGGTGAAGGTCACCACCTCGCACCGGTAGGTGTCCTGCAGCCACTTGAGGATCACCGAAGTATCCAGCCCGCCCGAATAGGCGAGCACTACCTTGTCCGACTGCGTCGTCTTGCCCTGCATCTTCCTTGTGTCGCTCATTGCCGCTTCCCTCAGTCGTCTATCCTGCCAAGAAGCAGGAATTCCACCAATGCCTTTTGCGTGTGCAGCCGGTTCTCGGCCTCGTCCCACACCACGCTTTGCGCCCCGTCGATCACCTCGGCCGCCACTTCCTCGCCGCGATGCGCCGGCAGGCAGTGCATGAAAACGGCATCGGAATCCGCCACCCGCATCATTTCGGCATCGACCTGCCAATCGGCAAAATCGCGCAGACGCTCTTCGTTCTCCGCCTCGAAGCCCATCGAGGTCCACACATCGGTGGTCACCAGGTCGGCCCCGCGCGCGGCATCCATCGGATCGGCGAACTGTTCGAAGTGGCCGGCGCCATGCAGGTCGGCGCGCTCCGACTCGAGTTCATAGCCGGGAGGGGTCGACACGCGAACATTGAAGTCGAAGATCTCGGCGGCCTGCAACCAGGTGTTGCAGACATTGTTGGAATCGCCAATCCAGGCCACGGTCCGGCCCCGGATCGGGCCTCGCTGCTCGATATAGGTGAATACGTCCGCGAGGATCTGGCAGGGGTGGTACTCGTTGGTCAGGCCGTTGATCACCGGCACCCTGGAATGACTGGCAAAGCGCTCGACGATCGCCTGTTCGAAGGTGCGAATCATGACGATGTCGCTCATGCGCGAAATCACCTGGGCAGCATCCTCCACCGATTCGCCGCGTCCGAGTTGCGAATCCCGCGTGTTCAGGTAGATCGCGGAACCGCCGAGTTGATGCATGCCGGCCTCGAAGGAAAGGCGCGTGCGCGTGCTGGCCTTTTCGAAAATCATCACCAGGGTGCGGTCCTGCAGCGGCCAATAGCGCTGGTAGGACTTGAAGCGCGCCTTGATGATGCGCGTGCGTTCAAAAACATAGTCGAGCTCTTCGCGCGAAAAGTCCGTCAACTGCAGAAAATGTCGCGACGCGGCCATGCTCAGGCCTCGAGAAACTCTTTGATCAGCGGCACCAGCGCGGCCACCAGCTCGGCGCCCTCGGCATCGCTCATGACCAGCGCCGGCAGCAGACGCACGACCTTGTCGGCGGTAACATTGATCAGCAAGCCGGCGTCGAGCGCGCGCTTTACCAGGTCGGCGCAGGGACGATCCAGTTCGACGCCGATCATCAGGCCGTCACCGCGCACATCGACCAGGCCGCTGACGCCGGCCAAGCCGCTCTTCAGGCCGCCACGAATCGCTTCGCCGAGCCTGGTTGCATGCGCCATCAGGCCGTCGGCCTCGATGACATCCAGCGTGGTCAGGGCGGCGACGCAGGCCAGCGGATTGCCGCCAAACGTGGAACCGTGATTGCCCGGCTTGAACACGCCGGCGGCGCGTCCTGCGGCAAGGCAGGCACCGATCGGCACGCCGGAGCCGAGGCCCTTGGCCAGCGTCATCACATCCGGAACGATGCCGGCATGCTGATGGGCGAACCAGACTCCGGTACGACCGATGCCGCACTGGACTTCGTCCACCATGAACAGCCAGCCCTTCTGGTCGCAGATCCGCCGCAGCGCGCGCATGAAATCATTGTGCGCAAGGTTGATGCCGCCTTCGCCCTGGATCGGCTCGAACAGGACCGCAACCACGTTCGGATTGCGCGCGGCGAGTTGCTCGATGGCGGCGATGTCGTCAAACGGCACCCGCACGAAGCCGGCCACCAGCGGCTCGAAACCCGCTTGCACCTTGCGGTTGCCGGTAGCGGAAAGCGTCGCCAGCGTGCGGCCGTGGAAAGCCTGTTCCATGACGATGATGGCAGGTTGCTCGATGTCCTGCTGATGCCCGTACATCCGCGCCAGCTTGATCGCGGCTTCGTTGGCCTCGCAGCCGGAGTTGCAGAAGAACACCTCGTCCATCGCGGACAGCGCGGCGAGGCGATCGGACGCCGCCTCGGCTTCACTGATGCGATACAGGTTCGACACATGAATGAGACGGCCGATCTGCCCGGCCACCGCCGCCACCAGGCGAGGATGGTTGTGGCCCAGCGTATTTACCGCTATCCCCGCCAGGGCATCGAGGTAGGACTTGCCCTGCGCGTCGAACAGCCGGCAACCCTGGCCATGGGTAAAGGCGACCGGCAGCCGCCCATAGGTATTCATCAAATGCGGCATGATGCGCTCCGCGAAAAGCTCCATCCAGAAAACAAGGTCTCAGTGAAGGCTCGCGCCGGCATTGTCGCTCCGCACAAGCCGGGGACGGCATCCCCTGCGGACATCGGCGTCAAACGCAGCGGCCGTAACCAAAAACATACGGCGGCCGAAGAGCAACGCGGCCGCCGTGCTTGCAAACGCAGTTTCAGTGAAGGCCAATGTCAGCTTCATCGGCGTCAAACGCAACGACCGTGACTGAAACGTCTCTATACTAAGTGAAAAATAAACCCCTGTACAGCGCGGGGAAACGGAGGACCAGAGAGTGCGGATGGCGGTTTTCAATCAGAAGGGAGGGGTCGGAAAAACCACCACGACGCTCAATCTCGCCGCCGCGCTGGCGAGAATTTCCACGCCGACGCTGCTGGTAGACCTGGATCCGCAGGCGCATCTGACGGCGATCCACGGCAAGGCCTCAGGCGAATCCCGCAACAGCGTGTTCGCGCTCTATCAGGACAACCGGCCGCTCGAGGAACTGGCCGTGGTCTGGCAGGGAGTGGGCCGCCTGGTCCCCGCCCACGCAGAACTGATCAAGGTCGATTCGGTATTCGGCAAGGGGCCGGCCATTCTCAACCGGCTCAGCACCGGCTTGCAGGGGCTTGAGAGTTCCGGCGGCGAAAGCACCGCCATGATCGACTGCTGTCCGTTCCTCGGTGTGCTCTCCCTGAACGCGATTTTCGCCGCCGACAGGATTCTGGTTCCCGTATCGTCGGACTACCTCTCCCTGCGCGGCGCCTTGCAGATCGAGCACACCTTGAAGGCGCTGGAGCCGGTGCTCAAGCGCCGTATCGAACGGCGTTACCTGCTGACGCGGTTCGATCGGCGTCGCAAGATGAGCTTTGACATCCAGGAACGGCTGCGCAAACAGTTCGGCGCCGAACTGTGCGAAACGGTGATTTCGGAGAATGTGGCGATCGCGGAAGCGCCGTCGCTCGGGGTCGACATCTTTGGCCACAACCCTGCCAGCCGCGGCGCACTGGACTATCTGGCACTCATGGAAGAGCTGCTCACCGCGCGATTCTTCTGACTGCGATGCTTAACCCAAGAGCCGAGGCAGGGCGGGCACCCGGCCAAGCTCAACGAACAATGAGGTTGGCGACCTCCTCGAAGGTGGCCACCGGTACGCGAACGCCACCACGATGGCAGACGCAGTCGATAATCTCGCAACCATGGTAGACCTGCCTTAGCTTGCGCTGGGCGTCGTGTTCGTCGCGACCGTGGATCATCAAATTGTCCACAACCACGCCAAGGCGCGTTCGGATTCTGTATGCATACTTTATGAACTGATGGGATTGCACAAAACCCCTTTCACTTCAATGGCGTCGGCGGATTATATGCAGTGATTTCCTCAAACTCAAGGTATTTCCATATTTTTCATGAGCATTTTGTCACATTCTTATGCCGATTGTGCCAACCCGGAAAGGCTCGCTGACAGGCTCCGATTCCAGCCTGAGCGGGCACAGTGCCGCATTCCAAAACGAAAAGGCCGCCCGAACGGCGGCCTTTCTTGCGGCGCTTTGCGTACCGGCTGCCTAGAGGGCCTTGATGGCGGCCGAGAGGCGGGACTTCTGCCGCGCGGCGAGGTTCTTGTGCACGATGTTCTTGTCGGCGATGGAGTCAATCACGCTCTGCGACTCCTTGAACACCGCTTGCGCAGCGCCCTTGTCGCCCGCTTCAATCGCCTTGCGCACCTTCTTGATCGCGGTGCGCAACGAAGAACGCTGGCCCATATTGTGAACACGCTGTTCGGTTGCTTGGCGGGCACGCTTGCGCGCCTGGACTGAATTGGCCATGTGGATATCCGGTAGAACTCGGGAAAGGGCGCGATTATAGGGGGGTCTTCCGCCCATTGCAAGCGGCTTTCGCAAGCAGCATCCCGGATACCATACCACCATGAATCTGCTCCGCGTCCTGGCCACCGTCAGCGGGATGACCCTGCTGTCCCGAATCCTGGGCTTCGTTCGCGACTTCGTCATTGCCAGAACCTTCGGTGCCGGCCTGATGACGGATGCCTTCTTCGTCGCCTTCCGCCTGCCCAACCTGTTGCGCCGCCTGTTCGCCGAAGGGGCCTTCTCTCAGGCATTCGTTCCCATCCTCGCCGAATACCGCAGTCGGCGCGGAGAGAGCGAGACAAAGAGCCTGGTCGATCGCGTCGCCAGCATGCTGTTCCTGATCCTGATCGCCGTCAGCGCGCTCGGCATGGCCGCGGCGCCCCTGCTGATCGCCCTCACGGCGCCGGGGTTCAGCGCCGATGCCGAGAAATTCCAGCTCACCGTCGAACTGACACGAATCACCTTTCCCTACATCCTGTTCATGTCCCTGGTGGCGCTGGCAGCCGGAATTCTGAATACCTGGAGTCGGTTTGCCCTGCCTGCCTTCACGCCGGTCCTGCTCAACCTGTCCTTCATCGGCATGGCGCTGTTCGCCGCGCCCTGGTTCGATCCGCCGATCCTGGCGCTGGCCTGGGCGGTATTCCTCGGCGGCGCACTGCAGCTGGGGATCCAGCTTCCAGCCCTGGCGAGGATCGGCATGCTGCCGCGCTTCGACCCGGTCTGGCGCGATGAAGGCGTGCAACGCGTGCTCAAGCTCATGGCGCCGGCGGTACTCGGCGTTTCGGTGTCGCAGATCAGCCTGTTGATAAACACGGTTTTCGCATCGTTCCTCGCAAGCGGCAGCGTGTCATGGCTCTACTATGCCGATCGGTTGATGGAGTTCCCTGCCGGCCTGCTGGGCGCTGCGCTCGGCACCATCCTTTTGCCGAGCCTGGCCAAGACCCATGCCAGCGGCCAGACCGAGGATTTCTCGGCATTGCTCGACTGGGGCCTGCGCCTGACCCTGATGCTGACGCTGCCTGCTTCGCTGGCGCTGGCGATGCTCGCCGTCCCGCTGCTGTCGACCATGTTTCAGTATGGTGCTTTTGCGGCCAACGACGTGCTGCGCACCCGCGAAGCCCTGGTCGCCTATTCGATAGGCCTGACCGGGCTGATTCTGGTCAAGGTGCTGGCGCCCGGCTTCTATGCCAGGCAGGACATTCGTACGCCGGTGAAGATCGCCCTGGTCACCCTGGCGCTGACCCAAATGATGAACATAGCTTTCATCGGCTGGCTCAAGCATGCCGGGCTGGCCCTGTCCATCGGGCTGGCTTCCTGTGTGAACGCCGGTTTGCTCTGGCGCGGATTGCGGCAGCGTGGCGCCTACCAGCCACGGCCGGGATGGGGCGTGTTCATGCTAAAGCTTGTTGTGGCGCTGATCGCGCTGGGCGGCGTGTTGTGGCTTGCCAGCGACAGGGATGCCACATGGCTGGCGATGGACGGCAGCCAGCGCGTGCTGCGCCTGTCGGCAGTGGTAGTGGGCGGAATCGCCAGCTACTTCGCGACCCTGTGGCTGCTGGGTTTCCGGCTGCGGGATTTCCGCCGCAAGGCAGCCTGATCAGCCGCGGGCGGAGGCGCCTTCGCAGTCGGGATCGGTCCGCGACCCTTATCGGCCAGTCTGCCTGGAATCGGCAAACAGGCGAACAAAATTCAGTGCAGCGGCATCGTCCGGCGGTTCTGTATAATCTCCAACGATGTATTGATTAAGGAATGCCGGCGCGGGTGCCTTTGCAGTTCGTAAGCGTCCCACATCGACTCAGGCGATTTTCAACTTCCATCAGAAAGAACCATTCATCATGACCGTCCATCTGTACCTGTCGTTGCTTCCCGAAGCGTTGATCGCATCGATGCTTCCCCCGGAAGAGTTTGGTCAGTATTACGCTACCGGGCATCAGTACAAATCCAAGGGGCAGGCGATGTTCTTTGAACTCGACCCGGCCTTCCGCAGCGATGCTTTCCATATTGACGAAGCCGTTGGGCGATGCGTTCCGCATGCCGACGGCACGCCGAAGAACTCCGTCTACGTGTCGGTCTATCGAGTGCTGGAGCACGTTCCGGTGAAAGTCATCGGCAAGCTGTACCTGAGTACCGCCTACGGGCAGACCCTGGCGCTCGACCGCAAGGAGCTGGTGAAGAAGGAAGAACACAACCTGCATCTGTACCAGGACCTCACGCCGGTAAACAGCCTGATCGTAAGCTCGCTCGGCGCAGTCGATCACTACCACAACAGCGTGACGGTCGCCGCCTCCAAGTTCATTCACTTTCCGGCATTGTGCTTCGTCGAACTCGGCCTCGGGGAACTGGCAACCAATCCCGAGACAGGTTCCGTGAACGACCTGCCCTACCCGTTGATGCACCATCTGCGTGAAGCGCTGATCGAAATTCAGCCGAAAACCAAAACCAGCAAACTGGTGCACCGGGTCCACTCGCTCGAGTTTCCCTACCGCATGGTCAAGGGTGGTTTCTATGTCGGCAACGGCAATGACCTGGCGTTTTACGGCATGCCGTCGCACGAGGAACTGCGCAAGAACCACTCGACGTGGTGGCGCTTGGCGAACGCTGTCGCCGGATAAGTATTTCGGGCGAACCTGCACCAGGGGCCCTGCCCCGGCGCATCGCCACCCTGCCCCGGCGCATCGCCGATCTGGCGGTGTTGCCGGCTGGGTGAATGGGGACTGACCACGAGACGCTTCCCGCGGCTCAAGCATGCCCACGCCATCTGTAACACCCACCGTAGCTCAAGCATAGCCACAAAAACAAACGGGCAGCCCGCAGGCTGCCCGTTTGCTCGACGATCCCGAGACGCGTCAGACAACCAACGGCAGGATCATCAGGGCAACGATGTTGATGATCTTGATCAACGGATTCACTGCGGGGCCGGCCGTATCCTTGTAAGGGTCGCCCACCGTGTCGCCCGTGACAGAGGCCTTGTGCGCTTCGGAACCCTTGCCACCGTAGTGACCGTCTTCGATGTACTTCTTGGCGTTGTCCCAGCAGCCACCGCCGGTGGTCATGGAGATGGCAACGAAGAGACCGGTCACGATGGTGCCCATCAGCACGCCGCCGAGAGCGCGCACGCCGGCACCGACTCCGCCAAGCGGGGCCATGAGCATGTTCATGGCGACCGCAACCACAACCGGAACCAGCACCGGCAGCAGCGACGGAATCATCATTTCCTTGATCGCGGCCTTGGTCAGCATGTCGACGCAGGTGCCGTACTCCGGCTTGGCCGTGCCTTCCATGATGCCCTTGATCTCCTTGAACTGCCGGCGCACTTCGACCACGACTGCGCCCGCAGCGCGGCCCACGGCTTCCATGCCCATTGCGGCGAACAGGTAGGGCACCATGCCGCCCACGAACAAGCCAATGATGACGGCAGGATCCGACAGGTCGAAGGTGAATTTGATTCCCGGCTTGAGTGATTCCAGTCCGTGAGTGAAGTCGGCGAACAGCACCAGTGCCGCAAGACCGGCAGAGCCGATGGCGTAGCCCTTGGTCACCGCCTTGGTGGTATTGCCCACCGCGTCCAGCGGATCGGTGATGCCGCGCACCGAATCCGGCAGTTCGGCCATTTCGGCGATGCCACCGGCGTTGTCGGTGATCGGACCGTAGGCATCCAGCGCGACAATGATGCCGGCCATCGACAGCATCGAGGTGGCCGCGATCGCGATTGCATACAAACCGCCCAAGGTATATGAAGCCCAGATTGCAACACAGACGGAAAGCACGGGCCACGCAGTGGCCTTCATCGATACACCGAGGCCGGCGATGATGTTGGTGCCATGGCCAGTGGTCGAAGCCTGCGCCACGTGCTGCACCGGCTTGAACTCGGTGCCGGTGTAGTACTCGGTGATATAGACCATCAGCCCTGTCAGCACCAGCCCGATCACTGTCGCGCCATAAAGGCGCAACTGCGAACCGCCGCTGATGTTCAGGACGCTATCCAGCAGGTGATCGTCGATCAGTTTCCCGGTCATGAAATAGAAGGCCACCAGTGCCAGCACGCCGGCAACGATCAGGCCGCGGTAGAGGGCATTCATGATCTTGCCGCCCGGCGAAGCCTTGACGAACATCACGCCGATGATCGAGGCGATGATCGAGAAGCCACCCAGCGCCAGCGGATAGATGACCGCCTGTTCGGCGAAGGCAGGATTCACCTTGAACAGCAACGCGCCCAGTAGCATGGTCGCCACGGTAGTCACTGCGTAGGTCTCGAACAAGTCGGCCGCCATGCCGGCACAGTCGCCGACGTTGTCACCGACGTTGTCGGCGATCACCGCCGGGTTGCGCGGGTCATCCTCGGGAATACCGGCTTCCACCTTGCCTACCAAGTCGGCGCCGACATCGGCGCCCTTGGTAAAGATGCCACCGCCCAGACGCGCGAAGATCGAAATCAGGGAAGAACCAAAACCGAGGCCGACCAGCGGGTGAATGATGTCTTCGATCTTGGCGTCCGGGCCGAGGCCCCATTTCAGCGCGGCGTAGTAACCCGCAACTCCGAGCAGACCAAGACCAACCACCAGCATGCCGGTAATGGCGCCGCCCTTGAAGGCGACATTCAGGGCCTCATTGAGGCCGACTCGCGCCGCTTCGGCCGTGCGCACGTTGGCTCGCACCGAAACATTCATGCCGATGTAACCGGCAGCGCCAGACAGCACGGCGCCGATGACGAAACCTATGGCCGAAAGCTTTCCGAGGAAAATCCAGATGGCCACGGCGAGCACGGCACCGACAATCCCGATCGTGGTGTATTGACGATTCAGATAGGCCTGAGCGCCTTCCTGAATTGCCGCCGCAATTTCTTTCATGCGGTCGTTGCCCGCCGGTTGCGCCAGAATCCACTGGCTCATGATCCAGCCGTAAGCGATCGCCGCCACCGCGCAGATCAGCGCAAACATCAGTCCTGCTGACATAAAAAACTCCCTGAGAATTGACAATCTTAATACCCAAGTTTATCACGCCATCCGCGTTGCGTCGCCACAAACTCGGCGACTTTTGTCTCATCAATTCAATGCGCGCGGAGTCTGGTCGGGAAACATGGAGGCCGGTGCCAGTACCGCCCTGCCAGCTCGCCTTGGCAAGTCGCCCGGGTCAAACCGCGCCTGTGGCAAGGCCATGCTTTGCAGCAAGCACCGAATCAGGACAAACGCGCAAGGAATCGGGTAACCGCCTCGGTGACGGGTTCCGGATTCTCGATCGATGCCAGATGGCCTGCGCGCGGAATGACGACCAATTCCGCGCCGGGTATCGCGTCGGCGATGCGCCGGGACTTCCAGACGGGGAGCGGCCGATCCTCCTCGCCGACCACGACCAGGGTCGGCACCCGGATCTGCGGCAAGCGGAACAGCAGGTCGTCGCGGGCGATGATGGCGTCGATGCCGGGCCGGATGGAGTCAACGCGCATGGCGAGAAACCTGTTCGCGTATTCTGCACGCAGTTCGGCGCGCTCACGCAGTGTCGTGCGGCCCAGCATGATCGGCAGCAATGCCGGCAGGATGGAGCGTGGGCCGAGATGCTTCAACCCCCACTTCATACCCTGGTACTTGAGCTTCTTCCAGGCCGATTCCGGTCCGGCGTCGGTGTCGAGCAGCACCAGCGCCCGCACGCGCTGCGGCTGCGTCAGTGCCGCGCGCAGGGAGAGGAACCCGCCGATCGACAGCCCCATCCACACGGCGGACTCGATGCCCTCGGCATCGAGCACCGCCACCACGTCGCCAACCAGGTCGTAGATCGTGAATGGCGCCTCCGCGGGCCCCGAGCGGCCATGGCCGCGCATGTCGATATTGACGACCCGATGGCTCTTTTCGAGGGCGGCAGCCTGATGCCGGAACATCGTGCCGTCGCAGAGGAAGCTGTGGGTAAGAACGACCGGCGGGCCGTTGCCGCTCGCTTCGTAGTACAGCGACAAGCCGCGGTGAGTGAGAGTAGGCATTCCGATCTCCTGTCGCTGCCGGCCTTGCGGCCGTGCTTCCTCTTTCCCGCGTGCTGCCGGATGTGCCTCCCCCCGGCCCTGCCGCGGTCCCTCCTCAGTGGCTTACCGCGACCTTCGCCCCCTTCGGCTGCCCGATGGCCGCCAGCATTTCGGTGAACCAGGGTGTATCGATGTCGAAGGGTTTGCCGCCCTTGATGCGCGGGAACTCTATCGCGCGCAGGACGCCGCCGCGATCTTCGTCGTGGCCGATGACGCCCGACTCGCGGCGGAAGGCGCATTCGACGGCCAGGTCGGCGCAGGATTTGATCAGGCGGATGTCTTCGACATTGGCGGCGGAGGCGCGGGCGAAGTAGCCGGATTTCTGCACCAGGGTTTTTTCCGCGCCGATCATCTGGGCGAACTGCTCGCCGAACCATTTGCCCGGGTTGATGGCGTCGAGCTTGATGTGGCCGAAAGCATCGCGCGGGACTTCCTCGCCCTTGGCCTGGAGCTGCGCAACGATGGCTTCGACGCCGGCGCCTTCCGAGACGAAGATATTGACGCTATCCACCTTGTCCATCACCGCGCGCAGGCGTTTGGCCTCGGCGGGCAGGTCGATTTCCATCTCGGGGACGAACACGGCATGGATCTCAAAGGCGGCACGATCGAGGCCGATGGCGGGAAGCCATTCGTTGCGGTCGAGCAGCTTGCGGTAATCCCGGGCGGTGGCCGCCGTAAGCCAGCCGCAGTTGCGGCCCATCACCTCATGCACGATCAACATGCGCGGGTTGGCGTTGTTCTCGGCCGAGACGTTCTGGAAGTTGCGGGCGCCCTGTTCGGCGGCGGTCCAGGCACCGAGGGATTGCCTGATCGGGTAGACATCGTTGTCCACGGTCTTGGGCAGGCCGATGACGGTGAGGCCGTAGTCGTTCCTGGCGAGGAAGGCGGCAAGATCGGCGGCGGCGGTGTTGGTGTCGTCGCCGCCGATGGTGTGGAGGATGTCTACGCCGTCCTTGATCAATTGGTCGGCGGCAACCTTCTGCGGATCCTGGCCTTCCTTGACCAGGCCGCGCTTCACGCAGTCCTTGACGTTGGTCAGCTTGACCCGGCTGTTGCCGATCGGCGAGCCGCCGAAGCGATGCAGCAGCCCGGCCTTTTCGCGGATTTCCGGGGTGACCTTGTAGGAATCGCCAAGCAGGAGGCCCTTGTAGCCGCTGCGATAGCAGATGATTTCAATGCTGGGATCGATCTCGGTATAGCGCTCGATGAGGCTGCCAATGGCCGAGCTGAGGCAGGGGGCCAAACCACCTGCCGTGAGAATGGCGACTTTCTTGGGCTTACTCATTTTGATTTGTCTCGCGAAGTTGTGGGAAAGGGAGAACGGCGACCGGAGTGCAAAGGGCAATTTTGCCATGGAACAACACCAAGATTCGCGGCGAATTGTTCCTTCTGTCAGGGAACGCGCGGTCCGACCGCTACCTCCGAACTCGTCTGCCATCCGGGTCGCTGGCTTGAACCGTTACAATTCGCCAGGCACAGCCTCGTTGTCTGTCCGGGTTGCTGCCGGAGACGCGTTCGCCTGCATCCTCGATCGTCGATCCAGTCCGATCAAAGAAGGGAGAGCCGGATCATGCCGCAGGGAAAGGTTTTGGTCGCCCAGGGAGGCGGACCCACCGCCGTCATCAATCAATCACTGGCCGGAGTGGTCCTGGAAGCGCGCAAGTTCTCCGCTGTCGAATCTGTCTACGGCGCGTGCAACGGCGTATCCGGAATCATCAATGAGGATTTTCTCGATCTGACCCAGGAAACCAGCCGCAACATGGAGAGGGTCGCCAACACGCCCTCGTCCGCACTCGGCTCGACGCGCGACAAACCGGACCTGAAATATTGCCAGGAGATATTCAAGGTCCTCAAGGCGCATGGCATCGGCTGTTTCTTCTACATCGGCGGCAACGATTCCTCCGATACGGTGCGGATCGTCAGTGAAGAGGCGCGCAAGGGGGCTTACCCGCTGCGCTGCATTCATATTCCGAAGACCATCGACAACGATCTGGTCGGCAACGACCACACCCCCGGATTCCCCTCGGCGGCTCGCTTTGTTGCGCAGGCCTTCATGGGGGCAAACCTGGACAATGCGGCGCTGCGCGGCGTCTACCTTGGCGTGGTCATGGGCCGCCATGCGGGCTTCCTGACGGCGGCATCCGCTCTGGGCAGAACGTTTCCGGACGACGGCCCGCACCTGATCTGCCTCCCCGAACGCGCTTTCAGCCTGGACCGGTTTCTGGCCGAGGTAAAGGCAACATACGACAAGCATGGGCGCTGCGTCATTGCCGCATCGGAAGGCATCCATGACAGCCAAGGCACGCCCATCATCACCCAACTCTCCAGGCAGGTCGAGCACGATGCCCACGGCAACGTGCAACTCTCCGGTACGGGGGCACTGGCGGATCTGCTATGCGACGAGATCAAGAGCAAGCTCGGTATCAAGCGGGTGCGCGGCGACACGTTTGGCTATCTCCAGCGCTCATTTACCGGTTGCGTGTCGGACGTCGATCAGCGCGAGGCACGCGAGGTCGGGGAGAAAGCCGTCCACTACGCCATGCGGGGAGACAGGGACGGCTCCGTGGCCATCAAGCGCACCGGTTCTTACGCGGTCGATTACCAGTTGTTGCCGCTGGAGGCGGTGGCGGGAAAGACGCGCGTCATGGAAGACGAGTTCATTGCTGCCGGCGGCTTCGGCGTCACCGACGCGTTTGTCCGCTATCTGAGTCCCTTGCTCGGTTCCGGCCTGCCCGACGCCTGCCGCTTGCGGCGCAGCCCCGTGGCCAAGCTCTTGCACCGCCCCGGCTAGTCAGTTCAGCGCAGCGAATACGGCGCTCTTGATCGCATCGAGCGAACCCACCCCCGAAACCTTGCGGTGCCTGGGCGCGCCCTTGGCTCCGGTGGCGGACCACTTGGCGTAGTAATCGATCAGCGGGCTGGTCTGGCTGTGATACACGGAGAGGCGCTTCCTGACCGTTTCCTCTTTGTCGTCGTCACGTTGAATCAGAGGTTCTCCGGTGACATCGTCCCGGCCTTCGACCTTGGGAGGATTGAAGACGAGATGATAAGTGCGCCCCGAGCCTGGGTGCACACGACGCCCACTCATGCGCCTGATGATTTCCTCGTCGCCGACATCGATCTCGAGCACATAATCCAGTTCAACGCCTTGCGCGCGCAGGGCTTCGGCCTGTGGAATGGTCCGCGGAAATCCGTCGAAGAGGAAGCCCTTGGCACAATCAGGCTGCTTCAATCGCTCGGCTATCAGGGCAAGAATGATGTCGTCGGACACCAGGCCGCCGGCATCCATGACTTTCTTGGCTTCACGCCCGGTCGGCGTACCCGCCTTGACCGCCGCGCGCAACATGTCGCCGGTGGATATCTGCGGAATCCCGTACTTCCCGGTAATGAACGCCGCTTGCGTTCCCTTGCCGGCCCCCGGCCCGCCCAACAGAATCAATCTCATATCCACCTTCCAAGAACAACGTTTATGTTCATGATTTAACTATATTTTTTACAACAATTCGCGAACCAAAACTTACTCCGAATCCGGCTTCACGTCAAACAGTTTGCGAACACGCTCCAGATCCTCGGCCGTATCGACTCCGGGCGCCGGCGGGAGATCGATGCTGACGACCTGGATCGGATAGCCGTGCCAAAGCGCGCGCAGTTGCTCGAGCGACTCGCAGCGTTCCAGGGGCGAGGCCGCAAGTTCTCCGAAACGGCGCAGAAAGCCCACGCGATAGGCATACAGACCTATGTGGCGTTGTGCCGGCAGGTCGGCTGGCAGCGCATCGCGCGTGCCGGCAAAGCGATCGCGGTCCCAGGGAATTGGCGCGCGGCTGAAGTAGAGGGCACGGCCACGCACATCGCATACCACCTTGACTACGTTGGGGTTGAAGAAATCGGCGGCCGCCGTCATGGGATGGGCAGCCGTGGCCATCGCCGCACCGGGGTCGCCGCTCAAGGCTGCAGCCACGGCCTCGATCGAAGCAGGATCGAGCAGCGGCTCATCGCCCTGCACATTCACCACGATGTCGGCATCGCTCCACTGCAGTTGGTCGGCAACTTCGGCAATCCGGTCCGTGCCGCTGACGTGATTCTCACATGTCATCACGGCATTGAAGCCGTGCTGCCTCACTGCGGAGGCAATCCGTTGATCATCGGTGGCCACCCATACGCCGTCTGTCCTGGCGCGGCTCGCGGCAGCAGCCACGCGCACGATCATCGGCTGGCCGGCGATATCGACCAGAGGTTTCCCCGGCAAGCGCGTCGAGGCATAGCGTGCCGGGATAACGACCCTGAACCCCATCAGACTTCTTCGACACCCAATTGCCGCGCCTCATCCTCCAGCATTACCGGAATATCGTCCTTGACCGGATAGGCCAGCTTGCAGGCCTTGCAGACCAGTTCCAAGGCGGCCTTGCGATTCTCCAGCGGCCCCTTGCAGACGGGGCAAACCAGTATCTCAAGCAGTCGGGCGTCCATTGATCTTCTCCAGAACAAATGCGGCAAGGTCGGGGCTTAGTTCGGCCGTCACGGGCAATACCCAAACGGGCTGCGTCAGGGAAAGCCGAGCCAATTTTACGGCATCCTTTTCGGTGGCCAGAATGGCATCGCCGCCAAAGACGAGATCCTCGGCGCGGAAGGTGTGATGATCGGCGAATGCGTGCCCGGCAAAGCTCAGCCCAAGCCCGGTCAGTTGATCGAAAAAGCGCTGCGGCGAACCGATGCCGGCCACTGCGTGCAACTTCCTGCCTGTCAGGTCGGCCACGCTGCACTTGACCAGCGGGTCATCGAGGCGATGGAAACTGCCGCTTGCCAGGCGCATGACAAATACGGGACAGGCAAGCCTCGGCGCCGGTGACACGGTGGTCCCATTGAGAACCACCGCATCCGCCAGCGCCAGGCGCGAGAGCGGCTCCCGCAAGGGGCCCGCGGGCAACGGCCAGCCGTTCATCACCCCGCGTTCATCGAACATGACGATCTCGACATCGCGGGCCAAGCCGTAATGCTGCAAACCATCATCGGCAACTATCACATCGCAGTCCGGGTGCCCGGCGAGCAGGGCGCCAGCCGCTGCCGTCCTGTCCCTGCCGACAAACACGGGGCAGCCGGCAAGCCGGGCCAGCAGTACGGGTTCGTCGCCCGCCGCGCCAGGATCACTCGAGGCTGTCACCTCCATTACCCCTGTGGCGGCACCGCGATAACCGCGACTGACAATACCCGGACGGCGCCCGAGCATGCGCAGGGCCTGCGCCAGATGAATCACCAGCGGTGTCTTGCCGGTCCCGCCGACAGTGATGTTGCCAACGACAATCACCGGTACCGGCAGGCGCTCACGGTGCAGGAACCCGATACGGTACAACGCTCGCCGCAAGCCGACGAGTCCGAAGAACAACAGCGAAAACGGCAGCAGCAGGCAGGCCTGCCAACCGCGCCGCCGCCAGACGGCGGGCAGTCCGCCGAACTTAGCGTTGCGCCTGCTGGGTGGCAAAGGAGATGTGCGACAGCCCGGCCTGCTGCGCCGCCTGCATGACATCGATGACGCTCTGATGCGCGGCCTTGGCATCGGCGCTGATGACGACTATCGGCTCCTTGCCGGGCCCTGTCAGGCGTTTCATTGCGGCGGCGATCGATTCGACGTCGCGACCGCCTGTCGCCGCCTTGTTGACCGTGATCTCGCCGGCCGCGGTAACAGCCACATTGATTTCGTTCGGCTGCTCCTTGTTCTGCGGCGCATCGGCCGTGGGCAGGTTGATTTCCAGCCCGGAAAACTTGGAATACGTTGTGGTGATCATGAGAAAAATCAGGATCACCAGGAGCACATCGATCATCGGGATCAGATTGATCTCGAGTTCTTCGCGCTGCCGTCCTCGTTGAAAGTTCATCGACCCCTGCCCCTACTTCCGTTCGCCCTGCATGATTTCCACCAGCTTCACCGCCTCCTGCTCCATCTCGACCAGAAAGCCGTCGACCTGTGCCCGGAAGTGACGATAGAAAATCATGCTCGGAATGGCAATGATCAAGCCGAAACCGGTGTTGTAAAGCGCCACGGAAATGCCATGCGCCAGGGCCTGTGGATTGTTGCCGGAGGAAGTCGGCGAGCCGAAGATTTCGATCATGCCCACCACGGTGCCAAACAGCCCCATCAGCGGCGCGATCGAGGCGATCGTGCCCAAGGTGGTAAGGAAGCGCTCAAGATCGTGCGCCACGCCGCGCCCGGCTTCCTCGATCGCCTCCTTCATGATTTCGCGGGAGCTCCGCGCATTGCGCATGCCAGCGGCAAGAACGCGGCCCAGCGGCGAATGCGCTTCGAGACGTGCCAACTGCGACTCGGCAATCCCGCTTTGACGGTAGTCGGCGATGGCGCTTTGCAACAAGCCGCCAGGGACGATCTTGGTTCGGCGCAGGGCCGTGGCGCGCTCGATGATCAATGCGACCGCAACCACGGACGCGAACAGCAAGGGCCAGATGGGCCAGCCGGCAGCCTGAAGTATGGAAAACACGGGTAGGACTCCGGTAAGCAGGAAAGCGCGAACTTTAGCCCGAGTAAGCCGATTCGGCAATACAAACTGATTCACGAAGGCGTTTGGAAGCAGGCCCGGACCTCGCCAGCCTTGCGCATCAAACGGGAGCAGGTGGTGGATGCTGTAGAATTTTCTCTGTGACCATCGTTGTCCCAACACGCCCGACCCATGCTCGATCCCGCAGCTGTCGTCAGCATTAGCGAGCTCAACCGACTGGCGCGCCAGAGTCTGGAACGGGAGTTCCCGCTGCTTTGGGTGGCCGGAGAAGTTTCCAATCTGACGCGCGCGGCGTCGGGACACTATTACTTTTCGCTGAAAGACGAAAGCGCCCAGGCGCGCTGCGTGATGTTCCGCTCACGTGCCCAGTCGATTGCCTGGCGGCTGGAGAACGGGCAGCAAGTGGAAGCTCGCGCATTGGTGTCGCTCTACGAAGCGCGCGGCGACTTCCAGCTCAACATCGAGGCGCTGCGTCGTGCAGGACTCGGCCGTCTGTTCGAGGCCTTCGCCAAATTGAAGGCACGACTGGAGGCCGAGGGACTGTTCGCCGCCGAGCGCAAACGGCCGCTGCCTCGCTTTCCGCGTCGAATCGGCATCATCAGCTCACCGCGCGCTGCCGCCTTGGGCGACGTACTGGTGGCGCTGAAGCGGCGCGCGCCGCATCTCGGCGCGATCCTCTACCCGACCCTGGTGCAAGGCGACAACGCCGCCGAGGAGATTGCCCAGGCGATCGCAGTAGCTGGCCAGAGAAGCGAATGCGACCTGCTGTTGATCGTGCGTGGAGGCGGCAGCATCGAGGACCTCTGGGCATTCAACGAAGAGGCAGTAGTGCGTGCAATCGTTGCCAGCCCGCTGCCGATCATCAGCGGCGTCGGTCATGAAACCGATACCACCATCACTGACTACGTCGCCGACTTGCGCGGCGCCACGCCCACCGCTGCTGCCGAGCTTGCCACGCAGGGGTGGTACGAGGCGAGCGGCAAAATCGCGAATCTTGCAGCAGCGCTGGGCCGGTCGATGCGGTTCCGCATTTCCCAAGCGCAGCAGGGCCTTGATCACCTGTCATTGCGCCTGATTCATCCGGCGACGCAACTGGCTCAGGCACGCAATCGACTGATGCTGCTCGGCTCGCGACTGGACGCGTCGCTGGCCAGCGGCCTGCACCGCCATCGGGACCGGTTGAACCGCACCGCTGTTGGTCTGGGGCGCACCGTTCCTCGCACCGAAGCACGCCGCGGGCATGTTGGACTGCTGGCACAGCGCCTGGGCGCAGCCCTTCGCGAACAACACCAGCAACGTCTCGGTGCGCTGCGCAACATGGCCGCAGCCCTCGCCCACTTGAACCCGGAAGCAACTCTGGCAAGAGGATTCTCGATCGTTCGCGACGCGAGCGGACGACTGGTAACAAATGCCGACAGCCTGAGGGTTGGTCAGACGGTAAGCCTCCATCTGGCGCACGGAGCAGTAGAGGCCAGCGTCCTGAAGACCTCCACGAACAATCGTTCGATTGCCACCTGAGCTATTCTTGACTATAGTAGTCAACTTTAACGCCTACCACCCCAAGCAACAGGAGAACCGAAATGGAACATACCCTCCCCGCCCTGCCCTACGCGATCGATGCACTCGCCCCGCATATCTCGAAGGAAACCTTCGAGTACCACTACGGCAAGCACCATCAGGCTTATGCGACCAACCTCAACAACCTGATCAAGGGCACGGAATACGAAAGCCTCGACCTCGTGGCGATCGTGAAGAAGGCCCCGGCCGGCGGCATTTTCAACAACTCGGCTCAGGTCTGGAACCACAGCTTCTTCTGGAACAGCATGAAAGTTTCCGGTGGCGGCACGCCGACCGGCGCCCTGGCTGATGCGATCAACAAGAAATGGGGCAGCTTCGACGAGTTCAAGAAGGCCTTTCAGGCATCGGCCGTCGGCAATTTCGGGTCCGGCTGGACCTGGCTGGTCAAAAAGCCGGATGGCTCGGTCGATATCGTCAACACCTCCGGCGCTGGCACGCCGCTCAACAGCGAGAACAAGGCACTGCTGACCATCGATGTATGGGAACATGCCTACTACATCGACTATCGCAACGCCCGGCCCAAGTTTGTCGAGACCTTTCTCAATTCACTGGCCAACTGGGACTTTGCAGCAAAGAATTTCGCCTGACCGATCCAGGCAGCACTGATGCGCAACCAGCGGAGGGCGCCCGAGAGGAATCCTCCGCTGTTGCATGAGTGAGGAATCAGTATGGAATCCAGGATTGCGGAACTCGAAATCAAGCTGAGCCTCGGCGAAGATCATCTGGAACAACTAAACCGCACGGTCTTTCGGCAGCAGCAGCAAATCGACCTTCTGCAGGCACAGGTGCGCGAGCTGTACCAACTGATGCAACCGGAACCTCCCGACGAAACAAGAAATCTGCGCGACGATATCCCGCCACACTACTGAAAGTCCTGCCAGTCGGGCAACGCGGGGCCTTGGGCGGCGGTGGAGGACGGTTATCCACGGACAACCGCGTCTTAGCGACCGGATGGTGCCTTGTCGATTCCGGCAATGCTGAAACCCGGACCCAAACCGCGGCTCTTGAACCAGCCCGGATTCATTTCAAGTGCATAGCGGGCGGGCTTGGCCGCGCAATGGTTGTCGTCTGTTTGCGGTTGCATTTCCTCGACATTGATGATCCGACCTTTTTCGTCGAGGAAAGCAACCGACAGCGGCAAGAGCGTATTGCGCATCCACATGCAATGCCTTGCAACCTCTGGGAACACGAACAACATGCCACGCTGGGTCGCCATGCTCGTGCGCCGCATGAGTCCCGTCTGCCGACTGTCGAACGTGGCGGCGACCTCGGCTTCCACACGGTGCATTCCCGCAAACAGCTCCAGCAGCGGCAGTTGTGCCTGCTGAGCCCATCCCGGCAAGGCCATCAACAGGGTTGTCGCCAGTAGTCCAAACCTGAAAAACACTGTCAATCTCCTTCGGAAACAACAACGCGGCACGGCAATCCGGGCGCGCTCCCGCCAACTGGATACCTCCTTGCATGATCAATATCCTGGCTTGCAGACTTCAGTCTACGGCAAAAAAAATGGCAGGTTGCCCTCAAGGCGGTGCATTAAAGTGTTGAAAAACCGCTAAGCCCTTGCTGGCTCTGGAAAGGCGAGATTCCGAAAGGTTTCTCGCCTTTTTTCATGGTGTGGGGTGGCTGTGCCACAAGGGTTTGCGCCATGTTGGGCTACCTTGCCTTTGCCCGAGCGGACATCAAAACGGTCAGTGCGGTCTTGGCGTCTGCCAGTCCTCGGTGGGACGGCAGGGGTGCGCGGATATATTCGGCAATGGCGGACAGCTTATAGGTGCCGAGGTTTGGCCACGTGGCTCGGGCGAGGGGCAGGGTATCGTGCACGGGGTTGGTGAACTTCTGCCTGGTTTGGATTGAAGCCTTGAGCAAGAAGCCCACGTCAAACGGTGCATTGTGGAAGAAGACGGGGCGTGAGCCAATGAAGGCGAGGAACTCCGCCATGGCGTCTGCGAGCGGGCGCCCTTCGCGGTCGACGTCGACCTGAGTAATGCCGGTAATCTTGGTGATGACGGCTGGCACTGGGTGAGAAACACGCACCAGCGTTGAGAATTCTGCTGTCACCGAGCCTGACGGGTCTGCCAAGACAGCTGCGAATTCCAGCACCTCGTCGGTTTCGGCGTTAAGCCCCGTGGTTTCCAGGTCGGCAACGATGAATGGTTGGTTTGTTGCGGACAGTGCCTCGCCAAATTCCGCGGTGAGTTGGTCAGCCTTGGCTTTATGGGCTTCAACCCGCTCAACAAATTCCTGTTGGCATTGCGCCTTGAGAGTGACGTTGAAGCTGATTCGTTCGTGTAGCCATTCCTGCATGGTCTTTTGTGGCGAACCGAGCCGTTTGGCCACGTCGTTGGCGCTCCGCAACTCCGACCAGCAGTGGCGACTTACGGCATTGCGACGAACGTCGGGATAAACAGAGTTGAACGATTGGTGTTCAGCGGGTTCACCGAAGGCTTCCACCAGCCACTTTGCGTCAGTCTTGCCCAAGGACTCAATGCACTGGTAGCCGAGTGTGGCGTAATCAAGCTGGACTGCTTGAAGGTCCGCCATGTCGACGTGGTGAGTCATGGCATGGGGCTGTATGCCTGCAAATTCCAACGAGAGCGCCAAGTCAGCCATGACGCTTGCGCCATAGAGTGCCCGCAGCAAGTCTTCGTGCGGTTGCTTGGTTTTACGTCGCTCACGAATAATCGCACGTAGCGCTTTGGCAATGCCTGCACCACCGTTTGGACCTTGTGCCTGCGCACGTTGAATCTGTTCCAGCTTTGCCACTTCCATCGGCATGAAGGGAAGCAACCACGCATATGCCTTGTCCGAGCCGTCCCGCACTCGTCGCTTGTGCGTAGTTTCTTCCCACCACTGGTCGCCACCTTTTAGCGGTGGTAGGTCTGACGTGAGCACGAACGAGTATTCTTGGACATGCTCGGCCACTACTGCGGGCGATACTTGAACGGCAGGCAAGGAAGGAGCAGTAATCGTCACCCGAATTTGCGGGGAAGACACGGCAGGTGCCGGAACAGTTTCAGGACTGCCTGAGAACAGCGAAACGAACTTCCCCAACAAGCCCATGACATCGCCTTTTAACTTGGATGAATCAGTTTATCCTGAAACCACCAGCACTCAAGCTGGCGCCGGAGTGAGGGCATGTCAGCAACCAACTGTGGCGACAGGGTTACGGATAGCTCAAAGGGCGTGGCGGTCGCTGGCGGGTCCTCCTTCTTGTGGTAGGTATCCAGCCACGCACCGCACGTGGAGCACAGCGGTTGGATATATCGGGCGAATTCCTCGGAGAATCGTGATGACCGGACTTTTCGGATGCCGAAGTCCACGAACAATCCCCGTTCGGTGAGTTGAGCCAGTGCCGATGCAGAGCGCAGAAACTCGGGTTTGTCGGCAAACGACGTGAGGGGCACGCGGGGATTTGGATGGCAGGGCAACACTCGGGCAACGTCCAGTTCCAGTTCAGCCAGCATGGACGTTATATGCCCTCTCCTGCAATGGGTCTGTTCCACATGTCCTATCACCGGCACCGTGAGTCCGATAGCGGGTGTCCGTTTCAATTGCCCTGATAGTGCGCCGGCAATGAACTGGTGCAACTCCACCGATTGAGAGGGTTCGCTGACCTTCTCATATTGATGGCCGTCCCGCCATACCCAAACCTGGAACGAGTGGCTGTCGTTGGGCACAAGCCGAAAGGCTGGAATCTCTTTGGACAAGGGGTAGTCCCACTGCTTGAACAGCCACATGACCCGTATGCCTGCCTTGGCATACGCCGTGTGTCGCTTGTCCGTTTCTTCCCACGTTTGGCGGGACCACTGAACCTCAAACGCCACCCGCGTCTTTCCCTTGGTAGCCAGCACGTCGGCCACCAAGCCGTGCGCACTCAACACGGCTTCGGTTTCCGCCTGCCAACCTGCCTCCACGATGGCTCTGGCGATGATGTCCTTTGCCAGCAGGTGCGCATCCGACTCATGCGGGCAGTTAACCCCGTCCCTGCGGGCATGTGCAAAGAACTGTGTCCCGCAATGGCTGGTCTTGACGATGGCTGACCTGCCGCAGCACGGCATGAACAGGTGCTTGTCCTTGCGGTTGTCATCTGCCAACCGCTTCCAGGTGAAGCGGTCGTGGTTGAAGGCATAGACAGACTCACCGGTTTGGGAAACACACCGCAAAGGCATGACGGTATTCCAGCGTCGTGTGGAGGCAGAAATGCTAACACCTGACCGGCTCAAGATATTGCAAATATCAAGCCGGCAGAATGGTCAAAGCCCTGTGCGCCACTGTTTTAGACCGTGACGACAGATTTCGGACTTATTACCTACACTCAGCAAGACCAGATTCTACTAACCACGCAGAACCCGTTTCACGGCATTAGCCGACAGGACATAGAACCGTAGCTTGACTCGCAACGAGTCGTTGAGGAACCCGCATAGCTACGGGGACTGCTCTACATAGGAGCAGACATATGTTCTCACCGCCCAACTCAGCCCACGACAATGCCGCAAGCGACACGAAACGAATACCTAAGAAATCCCGTAAGCCCCAAAAACCTGTCGTAGTTGTCCCCGAAAGTCTTGTGAATCGGATTTTCAATGAGGACTGCATAGAAGGAATGGCACGAGTTCCTTCGGCAACCATACCTTTGATAGTTACGGATATACCGTATGGGGTTGTTAGTCGAGCCAGCGGTGGGATAAGGGTATTTGACAAAAAACAGGCTGACGTTTGCAACATTTCATTGCCAAAGCTCATTGCTGAATTTTCAAGAATATCAGCCGGGAGCGTCTACATTTTTTGTGGGACAGAACAAGTCAGCGAACTACGCGCTCTGTTGGTTCATGAAGGGTTCACAACCCGACTCTGCATTTGGGAAAAAACCAACCCAACTCCCGTGAATGGACAACACCTATGGCTATCAGGCGTGGAGTGTTGTGTGTTTGGCCGTAAGAAGGGCGCGACATTTAACGAACATTGCAAAAATACAGTTTGGCGATTTCCCAACGGGCGTAGCAAGCGACATCCGACCGAGAAGCCACTTCCGTTGTTTGAATACTTGGTGAACACATCCAGTGCGCCAGGCGATATTGTGCTCGACCCTTTTATGGGAAGTGGCACTACAGCAGAAGCCGCATTAAGGTTAGGTCGAAAATATCTTGGATTTGAACTGGACAAAGGCTACTACGAGATTGCAGTAGAGCGGATAAAGGGGACCAAACATGGTTCCTGATTATCATGAAACCCAGACTAAAGAAGGAGAGCAAGCTGGCCTCACCTTATTGAGAACGCTGGGGCTGGCGATTGAAGCTAACAACGAGACGAGAATCACGGAAATTGACTACGTTACGAGCCAAGGTGAAGCCATAGACTTTCAGTATTCCCAAGATTTCGGCAAATGGGGGGACATACGGATTGATTTGATATCTGCATATTTCAACACGTTCGCTGATTTGAAAAATATCCCCGTGGACCAGGCCGCAAAGAAACTCCAATTGCTCTGTCAAAGGGGTACCACCGCAAAACACCTTACGATTTTTGACTACTTGGAGCAGTGGATTGACATAAGGAAGGAAGGTAAATACTTTACGAGTGAGCAACTCAAAGGCGTGTTGTATTTCTTCTATGACAAGGAAAAGAATGGCAAGCCTCGGTTGATAGTGGCTGTCAGCAAATCCAATATCCTGGATTACGTGGCCGGAAACTGGGAACAGTTGGTAGCGGTGACCTGTCCTGGGATTCTCGGACCAAGCTGATCTGGAGATAATGGCTCCTCAGACGAGGAGTTGGCATGAAGAAGAGCAGGTACAGCGAAGAGCAGATCGTCAGGATCTTGCGGGAGGCGGATCG